>Ga0123355_10006965_pt1 | contig 16840 bp, 13 predicted proteins | sample TergutEmb28metaG_3_FD_89872 | JGI IMG/M metagenome (GOLD analysis project Ga0123355, IMG submission 89872) | Embiratermes neotenicus P1 segment gut microbial communities from Petit-Saut dam, French Guiana - Emb289 P1 | ecosystem: Host-associated > Arthropoda: Insects > Digestive system > Gut ...
ATCAGCCCATACATTGTGCAGTCCTGAAGCTTGGTTAGTGTCGTTAGCATTGATCATATTACCAACAAAAGCACCTGTATCGTTTCCGCCAGTTATGCTACCGCCAATAAGTGCAAGATTACGGATATAGTCTTGCATCAAAACTCTCGCACTAGTGTTCATTCTTGCAAACAAACCTACATTGCCTATTTCTGGTCTATTGATATAAAGATTCCTAAGTGCGAAACCTTGACCATCTAATGTTCCGACCATTGAATTTGCGGCAGTTGGGTTGATTGGTGCAAAACCTTGAACACCATTCCACTCCCTAGTAACTGCCATATCAATATCGTTACCTAGTAGGAATAATCCAGGGGTTGCAGTAGCAGTACCTGTACTTACATATATATTTTGAACATCTTCGGGTGTACGCAATACATTGACACGATGGAAGTATCTGCGAGCTCTAGATGCTTCATTGTTAGTCACACCCGTAATATTTGCCATAGGTGTCTCAATATGCATCCAACCTGTTATATCAATAACACCGACATTCACTACGCCTCTCTCTTCTCCTATAGTGCCTGTAACTGTAGTTGCACCTGACGATACAAAAGTTAATGCCCCTGTTTGGGCATTTACTTCTACAACATTTTCATCCTCACTTGCCCATACTAATCCATCCGCATGTCCCATAGGAATGCCGTCAATTCGCATGCTAAGAGTAATATCTCTATCCTCTATTGCCACTGGATCGCCTGCGGCATTACTTACTGTTCCTATATACCCTGCAACCTCTGTAAAATTAAGAACCATACCAACTTCTGGCTCTGGAGGTGCAATGATTTCAACAGTAATCTCACCGCTTATTGGTGTTAGCATCTGTCTAGCTGTAGCTATTATAGTAACAGTTGTCGCCCCTGTCGAATTAAGAACTCCATCGCTTGAAAGGCTAGCACGAGTGGTGTCGGTAGCCAATTGCCATGTCACGCCATGAGGAATTATTGCATTAGCAGGATATGGATTAGCATACAATCTAAGCTCTTCACCTACATAAATGGTGTTATTGTACGGCAATTCTGGGTCACTTGTAATGTTTATTCCTGTCAATGCCACAGGCTGCCTTACAGTTATCGTTGCCGTGGCTGATTGTGCAGTATTCGCAACTGATGTTACAGTAATTGTTGCTGTGCCTTGGGCAACCGCTATAACACGACCAGTGTCGCTGACTGTAGCCACGCTAGTATCGCTTGACTCCCAAGATACATTGCGATTAGTCGCATTCTCCGGACCCACCGTCACAACGAGATCAACATGTCCGCCAACATCTAATGTGTACGAGTTTTGTGCTAAGCTAATAGATGTGACTGGCACATCTGATGGCGAGGTGTTATTATTGCCACAGGCATAAACGCCTAGAGCCATGGCTATAACTAGCAAGATCGCCACAATACTTTTTATTTTTTTTGTTTTACTCATTTAGTTTTGTCTCCTTAATGACTGTTTTTAATTTTTAGAACTTTGACGAACCTAACTTGTCCGTCCAGCTGGTCAAAGTAATATTTTTGCAAAACATTAGCTCATAGTATTAGTATTAAGTCTAAGAGACATATCATCCACATGAACAATATGTTGACCAACCTCTGCCCTCGCTGTAATAGTCATGGTGCTACTGTTAGGCGGTGCAATCAGCAAGCGATTGACTTGATGCCACTGGTGAGAACCTTGTGGAGATGCAAATGCAAATCTTATTATATTTCCGACCCTATCTCCCCATTCGTCATGAAATTCTACCTCAAACCTACCAGCTCCTTGAATGCTTTTTGTATAAGCTGAGAAGTCAAACGCAAAACCTTCGTATACTGCCTCAATTGTCTGCGATGCCTGCCCATCGTTAGTAAGCCTAAGACTCCTTTCCCCTGTGTTGGCAAGAGACTCACTGTAATGGATTGTCGCATTAGCATTTCGTGCCCACGCGTCGGGATTGCCCTCAAAATCACGATTAGAGAGGTAATTGGTCTTGGGCATTTGTCTATTAGCTGGAATATTCCTCAACATATAGTTTCTAGGTCTTATATTTCTATTCCCGTTATGATACATATTCTGATTATATTTTTCAAATGGTGTAAACGCAAACCAATCTACCATCATGTAATCTTCTTCGAAATTAGGAAAACCACACCAATCTAGCGGAAGCCATACTCCTAGCCAAAACAAGCCTCTATAGAAAGGAACATTGTCTGTGTGTATATTTTGACGCACTCCATTAACAAAGAACTCTATGCGGTCTGGATACCAATCAAAACGATATTCATTCCATCTTCCGTCATTTGCAGGGGTCTCAGTAATTCTATCAGAACTGTATTTTGACGGGGGCGGTGCTCCACCCCACTCTGGTGCAGATGTCCAATTAGTGAGAAGTGTTCTTTGATAACTAATTGTGCGTCTGCGTGCTGGAGAGCCTTCGGCATATGCTGTATTGTGTCCCGGAAGCTCTATGTCAATCTCGTGATTGATATTTCCGCCATTAGCATAAAGAAAAGTCCACATAGAGTTACAGACCCCTAGACGAGGTAACACTCTCATAGCTACTCTATAACTACCAAAGCCAAAACTTTGTCGTGATGCAATCGCCGCTCCCGAAAGAGGAACAAGATTGCCAGAAGGATTTCCGTTAGCAGCAACTCGTTGCTCATTATTAAATCGTCCTCTCGCTCTAAGTAGCAGTATATTACACTCTGTAACACTTACATTGTCGGCTAAAGTCCCTTGCCAGCGAGTACCCGCATAAGGGTTATTAACAAGTCCACCCCACCTATCTGTAACAACAAACCATCTGTCTTGTCTTATGCCCTGTGAAAAGTCTTCCACAAAATTAGCATCTGTCGGCACGGGAATTCTGTCAAATTCTGGGCGGCGACTAATAACAAATGTCTTATCATCACTTTTTGTGGCATCTACACTACTAGTCGCTCTAACGACAAAACTTTCTCCATTAGTAACGCTTGGGGATACTGTCACCCACCCTGTTGCACTGTCAACCCTAAAAAAAGCTGTTCTAGAAGTTATCGCAAAACTTATCGTATCATTATCACCTGTGCTAGTTGCTGTAATTAAAAACCTTAAATTGTCCAGCTCTTCAAATACTATCTCATCTGAGGAGTTAGTGATTACAACTGCACACAGAGTGGATGACAAGCGACTAATAAAAAATGTTCTGATTGCTTGCCTCGTATTATCTGAATTGCTGGTTGCCGTAACAGTAAAACTTGCTCCGTGGGTGACATTTGGCGATACTGTCACTTGCCCTGTTGTTCTGCTGATGCCAAAATAATTTGTATTAGAATCTATCGCAAAACTTATTGTGTCATCATTGCCGGATGTAGTTGCCATAACCGCAAACCTAAAATCAATCAAATCATCAAACATTACCGCTCCAGCAGGATTAGTAATTGTAACATTGATTGGAGTCGGTCTTTGATTAATACAGCCCGAAAATGATAAAAACACTACCGCTATGGCGATTAAGGTCAGAATTGTTTTTTTTGTCTTGGTACTCATATGTTGATTGCTATTATTATTGAAACTTTGTCAAGCTATAACTTAAAAGAACTAACTATAGTTACGATTTCGTTTTTTAGGCACTCATACCTTATCTCAAACTCGGCAAGTTACCCTCTTCTATTAGCCATAACTCCCTAGACCAATTAGCAAATGTTGCTTCTTGCTGTAGCTGCTCTAGCGACAATGCGGCACTATCCATTGTTGTAGATGCCGTTCCATGAGGGCTAACAAGTCCCATCGTTGTCCCTGTTAGTTGATTGATAGGAAGCTCATCCATATTTACAAAAACACCCTGAATAAAATTCGAATTCCTGCCAGCTATTGAGCGATGGTTGCCATGAGTATTTGCAGTAGAGTTAACTAGCACATTATAGATTCTTCCTGTGGCAGAATTAGCACCAACAACAATACCATTCCAATTGAGAGCTGCAGGAGCAAAATGGTTTTGTATAAAAACATTTTCAATTATTCCTTCGTTGTTGCCTGCTATTGTCCCTACAATTCCACCATTAGTGATAGTTCCTCCAATAATAGAAAGATTACGCACGCTTGCATCTCTACGCAAAAATCTAAACAATCCTGCATTTCTATCCGAACCCCCATTTGTTGAGTTGTTCATTGATAAATTTCTGATAGCAAAGCCATTGCCGTCAAGAACTCCTGTAAACCCTATATTGAGCTCGGGCCTTGTGTAGCTTTCGTAATGTCCGATAGGTGTAAAATCAATGCCTGTCATGTCTATGTCATTAGCCAGCATATACAATCCGTTATTCTGTGCTTGAGTAAGGGGCTGAAGTGCTTGCAAGTCAGCTGGGGTGCTAATCCATCGTATCTCATTTGTAGCAACTACAGTAACAGCGGTCGCATTGGATTGTCTAAAGGTGCCGCAATAGGTTACAACACTAAGCTGGGTTGTTCCGGGGTTTAAAAATGTTACTCTTCCATCAAATTCTCCTACAGTCGCTACCGCTGGATTGCTACTAGTCCATCTAACACGATGGTCTCTGACTATGGTGTAGGTAAACACGGGTCTTACATATACTGGTTTTGCACCTTGTACACCCAAAATTCTTGCCCTGTCGGCATTGACACTTCTTGTCTCATTAGCTATCACATTGACCATGAGTGTCGCCTCAAAGCCACCTTCCTCACTTCTCGCTGTAATAACAGCAGTTCCCATGCCTGTGTAAGTCAGTCTGCCATTAGGTGCAACTGTAGCAACCTCTTCGTTGCTGCTTGTGAGCGTATAGTTGAGATTGTTTACTCTTGTAGGAACAATTCTAACTGAAATTGTTATGGGTTGCGATGTCCTAGAGACATCAATAGAACTTCTCTCTTCTCCATTAATCAAAATGCCCGTTACGGGTCTATTAGGAGCCACTACCGTTAGCGTGCTTTTTGATACAATTTCTCCACAAAAGCTTTCTGCCGTAATTTGGGTTACACCAGCACTGCGTGCCGTCACAACACCATTGCTGTCAACTGTCGCTATGTGGTCATTGGCAACAGACCAAAAGATGTTTTGATTAGTGGCGTTTGCCGGAGTAAATCTAACGGGGATTTTCTTTTGCAAATCCTCCACAACTTCAAAATTATCTCCAGCAATTTCGAATTCTGTAACCTCAATATACCCTTGTGGTGGTGTCGTTGATGTACACGCACTTACAGCCATTACTATTGCTATCAATATTGTCAAAATTATTTTCTTTTTCATAAATTAATCACCTTATAAAAGGGTTTCTGTTTGTTAATATGTTAGAGGAGTTACATTTCTTTGCTCTTGACAAAGAGTAGTGCACTTAATGTTGCTAGAGTAGCTAGTGCTACCCCACCTAACGCTATGCTACTAGCTCCACAGCCGCTAGGGGGTGTACCATTATTTATGAGGTCAGCAAACTCTTCCATAGCATCCTCTCTCATGACTTCTTGTATAGCAGCATTTGCAACCCACAGTTCGTCAATATTGTCCACAAGAGTTTGATCCGCTACAGAAAGTCTGTTGTATTCTGATATTATGCTCTGCACAACCGTTCTGTGTGCTGGAGTAATCTCCGATACATCAGGCAAGTTTCGGATTCTTCTCACTACTTCTCTGTAGCTATTTTTTCTGATTGAAAAAGAATCAAAGAGTCTAACTGGATAGCGACCTGTATAAGTCGAACGCTCAACAGTATAAGAGTTGAGTGTAAGTTCGCTTCCATTGATAGTAATAGCCGAGAACATCTGCATCCCCGGTTGAGCCGTAACCTCCGGAAATGCATGAAGCCAATAATCGTTGACATGCGGACCTAGGTTTCCGTCAGAATTTCTCCAGTTTGGGTCAAAAATATCGGGTCTTATAGGATAGAATAAAACATCCGATGTAACCGCACTAGAGTTAATATTAAGATATATTATGCCTTCTGGATTGAGCATATGTGTAACTAGCTGACCGTTGCGATACTCCACAATGGTCTCAGGCATGACATACTTGGGTCGAACAGTACCTTCTATAAGGGTTTGTGGCTTGGTACGCATAAAAACATGGTCATGTCCTTGTACTACTATGTCAATACCATGCTCAAGCATTAGAGGTACAATTCTCTCGCTGTTAGCTCTTGAACATTGATCAACCCTAGCCTTATCTCCAGTAGAGTAGAATGGCTTATGAGTCATCACTATGCGCCATGTTGCATCATTGCTAGAGATGTCTTGCTCAAACCAGTCTATTTGGGCTTGAGTAATTCCGTCAACGCGACCTTGACCAGTAGGGAAAATATCATTAGTGTTAAGCACCGTAAAGTGTGCGTTGCCCACAGTAAAAGAGTAGAATATCCCTCGCTCTATCCCGTGACGAGTGTTGCGATTCTCTTCTGGGAAGTCAAGATTGAAGTGTGCTTGAAATGCATTGCGATGGAAATCATGATTGCCTGCGGCTGGTGCAATAACAGAATTCATCATTATATTTTGCGGTCTATTAAAAAAACCTTCCCACTGATGTGAGTCGTGACCCTCTTGCACTATATCTCCTGCATGTGCCATAAATTTGGCATGCGGATATCTATCAAAGGCATGATTAATTAAGTTTTCCCAAACTTCCATGTTGTTGTATGTTCCTTGAGTGTCCGCCACATGAAAGAATGTAAAGTTGTCTAGATTCTCTGGCGTGGTTTCAAACTGTGCTATCGGACTCCATCCAGACAGCACATCAGAACCGACTCTATACCAGTATGCCGTACCGGGATTAAGCCCCCCTGCAACAGCTCTATGGGAGTGGTGTGTGCGGGTAGGTGCATCGGCACGGTTATGAATCGTTGAACTGTCTCTTCTCGCCTCAAACGATCTTAGTGTCCCATTAGCTGCATGCCAACGAAAGTCCGCCTCTCTGTCATCGCTTCTTCTTTCCCAGACCTGAACATAACCTGCAGGAGTATTACTACCCCTTGTCCGCCAGTTAAACCCACGAGAAGTTGTCACATCTCCATGAAAGGTAACTGCGATCAAGTCTGGTGTGTCCATCGTTTGAGCGCTTGCAGTCATTGTTGGTCCCCACGAAAAAATTGATATTAGTGCAAAGATTGTGATTAGTGCAAGTACAACCGCTCCTGATATTTTGATTGCCTTTTTTTCCATATTGCTTGTTCTCCTTGTAATAAGGTGAGATTTTTTTTGAAATTTTTGCTATATATACATAATATAATATTTACTGGCTTAGTATGTGCTTACATATTGTTATTATGTTTAATTGTCCAAAAACAAATGCAATGGTAAACTAAGTTAACTATTACAGTTATAGCTGATATAGTTTAGCATACATTTTTATATTTGTCAAGTATTTTTTATGATTTTGGAGTTGTTTTTTTGTGTGATTTTATGGCTTGTATACTTGAATCATAAAAATATCCTTATCGATAGTCGTTATTGATAAGGATATATTATCATATCTAGAGTGGTTTGTCAAGCAAAATTAGACGATTCGTTATGCTTTTTCAAAAAATTTTTAGTGTTTTTGAGCAAAGATAACTAGTTGTGATTGTCAAGTTATTTTGCGGTGAGTTGTGGCATAAACTATTACTATGAGTCACGACAAAAAAACAAGTGCGGAGCAACAACGGTCACCCGTTCGTCCGCACACTATAAGTATTGATAATCGAAAAAGAGCACATCTAACAGGCATTACTAAAGTTATGTCAGCGACCACCTCCCGTATATCGTTGGATACAACTATGGGCGGGCTTGTTATAGAAGGGTCAGACCTTAGTATCGGGAGATATAGCGACACAGAAGGAACACTCGGTTTTGAGGGAAATATCGCCGGATTAAAATATGTAAAAGGTCCGACAAGTTTTGTTAAGAAAATCTTCAAATAAGATATTAGTGATTAGTGGCTAGTGGTTAGTTATGGACTAGTGTTTTGATAGATTATCGCTAGCTATAACACTTGTCGACAACTAACCACTAGCCACTAATCACTAACCACTACAATGAATAGTTTTGTCATAATATTACTTAGCCTAATAACAGGTGTGATATCACGCTTAGTTTATTGCTTTACATCAGCTGTAGGCAAACGAACCACTCCACTAGGGCGGTTCTTTTTGGATTTTGCGTGGACAGCGGTTGCTCCTGTATTATTGTTCTTGATTGTATTCCTTTTTAATCGGGGTGCATTTATTATACATTTGCCACTATTTATTGCGCTGGGTTATTGCGTGACGCATATTGTTGTAGGTATGATAAGCAAAAAACACAAACCGATGGTTGAAAACGAACAACGAGTAGCTAATAACGAATAACGGTTGACTTAATAATTAGTCAACCGTTATTCGTTATTAGCTATTCGTTATACCCTACGCTCCTTCTAGCAACATCTTATCCGCAAGCAATGCAATAAACTCCCCGTTAGTCGGTCTATCGTGACTCGAATAAATTCTAATACCAAAAAGAGTGTTGATATTTTCGATTTTGCCACGATTCCAGCTGACTTCTATTGCGTGCCTAATACTTCTTTCCACCTTACTTGATGTGGTTGTATATTTTTCGGCAATCGAAGGATACAACCTTTTTGTTATACTTCCTATTATATCAGGGGTTTCGATGGCTAGCCGTACAGCCTCACGCAAATATTGGTATCCTCTGATATGGGGCGGTATCCCCACTGTAATAAAGATATTTGTTATTTTTTCGTCTAAGGTGCGGTTGCGGTAAGTGCGTGGAGCTGCGTGACTGGCTGAAGTTTGGGACATAGGCGGAATAACATCACCATTTGCAGCATCTTTAATACGCTCGGTAAGAGAGCTAAAGTCAAACGGCTTGACCATAAAGCTGCTCGCCCCTAATCTCATCGCCTTATTAAGGAAATTATCCTGACTAAGTGCAGAGATTACGACTATTTTTGGACCGTCTTTGTCTTTAGCTAATCGTTCCATTACGCCAAATCCGTCTAAATTAGGCATAACAATATCCAGTACCATTACATCAGGCTTAGATAACTCTATTTTTTCTAATGCCTCAATCCCGTCAAGCGCTACATCTATAAGATTGATGTCCGAGTGGTTCTTGTAAAAATTTTGAGCTTCTTCTACCAATTCCAGATTGTCGTCTACAAATAATACTTTGATTTTGCTATTCATTTTTTATCAATTCGTACATCCGCTGCCTGTGGTTTTTTTGCAAAAAGTCTTATTTTTTGCCAAACCGTGCGGCGCACTCCTCCTTGATTTCAGAATACCAAAATTTCTGACAAAAAACAAATCTTTCAGCCTAATGAAATATGGCTCAATCCCACAAGATCGCCCGACAGGTCTGTTATTATAAATTATCGTAGGGAAAAATGTCGAAACCCTTAGGGCTTAGCCATAATATCAAAACACAATATGTAGTGATATAGAGTATCGCAATGGCGGTGTAGGCACAATATATAGTGTCGAGAGATGGGAATAAGAGAGAAACGAATAAAGAAAAAGGATAGTTATTGTTCGGGACGCCGAGGGCGGCGTCCCCTACGGATTGGACTGCCCTAGCGTAGTTGGATACCCGTTTGTAGGGGACGCCGCCCTCGGCGTCCCGAATACTAAGTCAACTTTCTTTCTTCTTTTATCTAACCACTACCCACTATTTTGACTCCTGCTTCTTTGAGTAGCGCTAGACTAAACTCATCAGGGTAACCTTCAGCATAAACAATACGCTTGATACCGCTGTTGATAATCATTTTTGAACAGATAGCACACGGCTGATGTGTGCAGTATAGGGTTGCACCATCTATGCAGACCCCCATTTTTGCCGCCTGAACTATAGCATTTTGCTCTGCGTGGGTCGCATAACAAATCTCGTGCATTGTTCCGCTTGCGATACCTTTTTGACGGCGCATACAAATCCCTTTGTCAACGCAGCTTTTGATTCCGCTTGATGCTCCGTTATATCCTGTTGTCAAAATACGCTTATCCCGTACAATGACAGCACCAACTTTGCGAGCCACACAACTTGACCATCCGGCTACAAGTTGTGCAGTCTCCATAAATCTGATATCCCATTTGTTGTCCATAATGTTCCTTATTAGGAGTAGTGGCTAGGGAATAGGGAGTAGTTGGCACTGAAGCCTAAAGTATTGCGTTCTGTTACTGCTCCCTATTCCCTAACCACTACTCCCTACAACTCCTCTAACAGCCTTGCTACGGCGTCCTCATTATTGCTGTATTTGCTGACGATGTCCGCCGCTGCTTTGAGTTCGGGCATTGCGTTAGCTACTGCCACACCGCAACCTGTCGCCTCTATAAGTGGTAGGTCATTAAGACTGTCTCCCACTCCCAAAACCTCTGATATCTTAATCCCGAATTTTTTCGCCGCCCATTTTGCCGCTATACCCTTGCTCCCCTCACGGTTTACCATCTCAACAAAACTGGGGTGCGAGATATACGCTGTCGACTTACTATACCTCTCAGCAAAATACTTCATTATATCTCTGGATTGTTCGGGCTTGACTATGGTCAAAATCTTATGGCAATCTAACTTTGTTTTGGTCAAAAATTCCTCTAAGTCACCCGCCGCCTCGGCTTTGACCCCTGCCGCCTTATAATACGCATCGCTTATCCAAGTGTACTCGTTGGTTATTAGTCTTTCGGGAGCGCAATATATCTGATGATATATGTCAAGTTTTTTGCAATCCCTGACAATACTGATAGATTCTTCATTACTTATATTGCTCTCAAAAAAAACCTCACCCGTAATATTGTCAATAATCCTCGCACCCTGATAGCCCATAAGCGGGATATTCACTTTATCAAGACCTAACTCGGCTAGTCTAGGCAAAATAGACTTGCACATTCGCCCCGTACTAACCGTAAAAATTCCGCCTCTAGCGATATAGTCCTTGATAGCCTTGACTGTCCTCTGACTGACTGTGCCGTCATCTCGCTGAAGCGTTCCGTCAAAATCACTTATTACCAGCTTGTATTTCATTATCCTTAGTATAGCATAGAGTTGCAAAAAATGTCAAATAATAAGTTGTAGGAAAACAATTATGAAAACAATAATCATTACAGGTGCTAGTAGCGGAATCGGCTACGCAACAGCAGAGGCTTTGTGCCAAAACGGCTACAAGGTGTACAATATCAGTCGAGGGGACTGTGATATCAAGGGCGTTATCAATAAGCGGTGTGATGTGACTAAGACAGCTAAATTTGTTAAAGTCTTAGAGGACATTATAGCTAAAGAGGGTGAGATTTATGCGGGGATTTATAGTGCAGGATACAGCCTTGCCGCACCAATCGAACTTACCGATGACGATAAACTCCGCTATCTTTTTGATGTCAATTATTTTGGTGCGGTGACTTTTTGTAAGACCTTAATTCCGTCAATGCGAGAGGCACGAAACGGTCGGCTTGTCCTTATCGGCTCTATGGCAGGGCAGTTGCCTGTGCCTTTTTTGAGCGCATATTGCGGAACAAAAGCCGCTGTAGGTAGTCTAGCGCAAGGAATAAGTCAAGAACTTGAGGATTACGGCATACGGTGTACTTGTGTTATGCCGGGCGGCACGGCAACGGAGTTTACAGCACGGCGAGACAAGCTCAATTGCCACGATACCGAATATAACGAGGCTTACTGTAAGGCTCTTGCTAATATAGGTGTAACCGAAGCAAAAGGAATGGACGCAAAAAAAGTCGCCGATTTGATAGTCCGTAACCTTACCAAAAAAGCTCCTCCCCTCTTTTTGCCCGTAGGAGTGGCTAATACATTGACTAGTGCAGTAGCAAAGTTTGTCCCCCAAGAATTGGTCAGTATGTATATGAGCTCGACATTTATAAATTAAGTAAAAAGTAAAAGGTAAGAAGTAAAAAGTGTTGATTTAGGGTGCTAATCGTATCCTCGACCGCCCCTACGACTTAATTTCAAAGCCCCGTCCAAATCACGAACGGGGCTTTGTTTATTTTTTGTAATATGGTGTTTGGTCATCTGTCAATCCTAATAAATAATCTGTTGACACTTCAAAATATTGGGCTATCTTAACAACACGCTCGGATGTTGGACTACTTCGACCGCTTTTCCAATCTCCGATATGCCCCATCGAAACCCCTATATCTTTTGCTAGACGATATGGAGTTATTCCTTTTTGTTCAATTAGCTTAAATATCTTTTCGTTTATCGTCATAGCTTTTTCCATTGTAAAAAAATAATTGGCATTTATATCGTAAATACGCTATAAATCGCTTGACATATATCGTGATTACGATATATAATATATATATAGTTGATTTAATGTCGGCTAAAATTTTGCAATGCTAATCGTATACGGCAAGCACAACTTTTATTATACCATAAAGACACAACAAAAATCAACAAACTAAAGACAAGGTACGGCAAATTTATTTGCTCAATTTTCCCGTGCTTTTTTGGAGGTACCCTATGACTAACAAAACTTGTTGCTTGTTCGGTCAAGCAAAAATCAGTATACCAAAGCAAGCTAAATTATCTAAGTTGCTGTATGACCAACTTGAAACACTAATCAAAGACGGTTATACCAATTTTAGTTTTGATTGCAAAGGTGACTTTAGTTTGGTTGTAGCAATGACTGTATCTAAGTTAAAAAACACTTATCCGTTTATCAAAATGATATACCACCAAATCTACGATAATGAGGATACCAACTTGTTAGAATATGGTTATGATAAGATTATACCACCTTTTGATAATATCCCCGAAACTGACACCCTATCCTATCGTAATCACTCTATGGTCGACAATTCTGACTATTGTATTTTTTATTTCAACACTAGACCAAGTAGCACCAACAAAAAAACACTACGCTTTGCAAAAAATCTTGGCAAACCTTATGTCAATCTTTATGACCTAATTTGAAGTTGGAATCCCAATCATTGAAAAGCAAGCGCCCGAATGTTTCTGTCCTTGTCGTTCTCTTGCTCCGTCTACCAACAACACCCCGTCACGCAAGCGTACCACCCCTCTATAAAGAGGGGAATTTTTTTACGGACAAGGAAATTTTAATGGTTTGACATTGGCACAATAATTCCCCTCTTTATAGAGGGGTGGCACGCTTGCGTGACGGGGTGTTGTTGGTAGTAGGACGAGTAGACATAAGGATATTGCTATTCGGTCGGTCGAGGACGCCCGCCCCTACGACAATTACTAAGTCCGCACTTTTTACTTCTTACCTTTTACTTATTACTTAATATCCCTAGCTGTACATCCTATCGTACCACATATCCAAATTACGGACGGCACGGCGGCGGAAAAGTATTGCCATTGTTATTACGATAGCGTAGATTATTGCCCACGATACTATGGTGGCGATTACTCTTGCTATTATGATACCGTTACTTGCAGGGAGTGCAAATGGCAGTAGCCAACTAATCAAAATATACGGCACTGCAAAAATAACCAAAAGCACTGCACTGATTCCCATTCCAGTAAAATACGGTATGAGGACATTTTTGGAATTTTTGACAGCGGATGTGGGATTAGTCCAGTTAAGTTTTGGGTCAGAAAGGTCAAAGCTAGAAGCAAAGTGGACATGAGCATAGGAGTATATGGCAACAAATCCGCTCATTAGGAGGAAGTGATACCATACTGACGGGAAAAATACGATAGCAAAAATAACTGTGCTTGCTGACGAAATCATAGACATAAGATAATAAATGCGGACTTTGGCATCAAATTGTGTCTTGTACGATACGGGGATTATTTTTGCATAGTAATATTTTTTGCCCTCACGACTGATTATTGTACTTGCACCGTTATTGAGGTTGACCCCTAATATAGTTACTATAAACATAACAACTAAGGGCAAGGTTATCCTTAGGGCGATACTTTCGATATTGGATATTGGGTCTGTGCCCGCTACAAAGAGTCCACGCATTCCGAATAGTAATGAGAGCGACATAATTGGGGTGATTACCGCACCTGCAAGGCACTGAAAAGCAAAAGACGGTGTGCGGAGCATCTCACGAAATTCCCGCTTAGTCAATGCTTTTTTTGCTGAGTTGACCTTATCCTTGCTTTTGAGGCTACGAGTGTTGCCATTACCTTCGAGTTGTGCCGCCGCACCTTTTTGGTATATTGCACCGCTGATAAAACCGGCAATGGTAACAATAAATGCTGTAGGCAGGATAACACAAATAATATTGACGACAACTCCCTCAAAACCGCTAAGACCCCATAGACCTTGACCTGTACCCAGAGCGACCAGTGCATATACGGGGAGCAAAATATATCTGACCACGCCCAGTCCGCCTGCCATAGCATTCACCATATAGGCTGTTATTTGGTTGAAGTCAATGAAATAACCGCTGTCACCGCCGTCGCTTGTGCTGACCAATCCTATCACCATAGAGTAGCCGAGCATTATCAATCCAAAAAACAAAATAACAACAATTGAGGTCACCGCACCCCTTGCCTTAAAAAACGAAATAATGTACATAGCAGGGAGTGACAATATAGCTGCAACCAAGAGGATAAGAAGCGGAGCGGTTAGTAAGCCCAGTATGGAAAAAATGTAGAACAGCGGTCCCATTGTTACTCCGCCCACGGTAGCCCCTATCCCTGCGGCGATTATCATAGGCAAAGCGATTATGGTGGCGAATATAAGTTCTACAAGATAGACAACGGTCAGCTTGGCAAAAAAGACTGTACTGCCCTGCACAGGCAAGTAAGCAAAAAATTCCGAATCCCTAGCAAAATACAAGGTAGAAACAAGTGCGATAAGTCCTAAAACTAAGACCGGACCCGCCGCCGTAAGCAGAAAAAATGTGACCAGCTCCGCCATCATTCCTGCCTCACCGAAACCGTATCCTAACACAAACGAAAACGGTGCAAAAAAGAACGCCGTAAGCGCAACATACGCAACACCAAGTATAGCATAAGCTATCCATAAATAATTGCGTTTTTTGCCGTTGCTGCGGTCAGGACGAAGCCCGTGCCGTAACATTAGTTTGAGTAGTAGTAGGTAGTTTTTCATAATATTTTTACTCAAATATTATGAAGTAAAAGGTAAGAAGTAAAAAGTGCGGACTTAGTGTTTGGTCTATAAATAAATCACTCGTCAACACTTTTTACTTCTTACCTTTTTACTTCAATTTTTTGTTAGTTCCAAAAATACTTCTTCAAGCGTCTTGCCCTGACTTTTGGCGATTTGGTCAGGAGTTCCGATAGCCGCTAACTTGCCTTTGACTATAATACCTACCCTGTCGCAAAGTTTTTCGGCGACTTCAAGTATATGCGTACTAAAAAACACCGTATTGCCCCTATCGCAGTGTAGTCGCATAAGGGACTTGAGTTCAAAAGCTGATTGGGGGTCTAATCCTGTAAGCGGTTCGTCAAGAACCCACAGCTTAGGACTGTGGACAAGTGCCCCGATTACGCTGATTTTTTGTTTCATTCCGTGAGAATAGGTTTTGATTTGGCTGTTGTATGCATCCGTTAGTCCAAACTTATCCACCATCTCTTTGACCAGCTCCCGCTCATCCTTACCTACCCCAAAAACATCTGCCAAAAAATTGACATACTCCCTGCCCGAAAGTTTGTCATAAATAACATGGTTATCCGAAACATATCCTATATTTTGCTTTGCGGAGGTGGGATTTTTTTTGACATCAATCCCGTCAATAGTTATTTGCCCCTCGTCAAAAGGCAAAATCCCCGTAAGAGCCTTAATAGTCGTGGTCTTACCTGCCCCATTAGGTCCCAAAAACCCAAATATCTCACCCTTTTGCAAGGTAAGACTTAATCCATCAACCGCTTTAACGGCATTATTAGCATAAGATTTTGTTAGATTAGTTATGTTTAACATATAACTCCTAAATGGGTAACGAATAGCTAATAACGAATAATGTCGGACGAATACTATAATATAATTACTCATCAACCGTTATTCGTTTTTTCAAAATAGTTTCTTCCCTGTAATTCCTTTGGCATATACTCTTGCTCTACATAGTTACCTTCGTAAGCGTGCGGATACTTGTAGGGTGCACCGTCATCGTCGGGAGTCTTGTAATTACGGTCTCTTAGATATGTGGGAACATTATTATTAGCGGTGGATTGTGCATCCTTGATAGCCTCACCCATTGCGACAACTACGGCATTTGACTTAGGAGCTTTTGCTATATAAATAATTGCGTGACATAAAGCTAACCTGCCCTCTGGCATACCTAAGTTACGCACGGCATCAAAAGCGGCGGTCGCCATAAGAAGTGCATTACTGTCTGCCATTCCTACATCCTCAGATGCGTGGGCAACTACTCTTCTTGCAACTACCAAAGGGTCGCAACCGCTCTCAATAAGACGCATTCCCCAATATAATGAGGCTGTAGGGTCTGTTCCTCTTAAAGACTTACATAATGCCGACAACATATCGTAATACAAACTCTCATCTACGCTTATTGTCTTAGACTGCATACTTTCGGAGGCGATTTTTTTATCTATTATTATTTTGCCGTTTTTGTTCGCAGGAGTTGTTAGTGCGGCAAGTTCCAGCCCGTTAAGAGCATTACGCATATCACCGCTAGCCGCAAATGCAAATTGTGTAAGCGCATCGGGTGTAAGTTCTACTCCTAATGAGCCTATTCCGTTTTCTGTATCTGCCGCCGCTCTTTTTAATCCCTCGATAACATCGGCATCCGATAGCGGTTGAAGCTGAAATATTCTGCATCTTGATACTATGGCGGGAGTTAATGCGGCATAAGGGTTTTCGGTTGTTGTACCTAATAATATAATCAAACCTTCTTCTATTGCCGCAAGAACACTATCTGATTGTGCTTTACTCCATCTATGACACTCGTCTAATATAAGATAAGTGCTTTTTTTGTAC
>Ga0123355_10006966_pt1 | contig 16839 bp, 18 predicted proteins | sample TergutEmb28metaG_3_FD_89872 | JGI IMG/M metagenome (GOLD analysis project Ga0123355, IMG submission 89872) | Embiratermes neotenicus P1 segment gut microbial communities from Petit-Saut dam, French Guiana - Emb289 P1 | ecosystem: Host-associated > Arthropoda: Insects > Digestive system > Gut ...
ATGGGTGAAATGAAAAAGACAACGGATAGCTGTGTCCTGTATGGTGTACCGAAAATTTATTATGGACGGGAAGAAGGTGGACTAAGGCAAGGCACTCCGTTTCCAATGTGCTTACAGTCTGTACTCAACTATATGGGCCAAAATATCAGCTATGCAGAGCTTATGGCCTATTCCGGTGCGGCGTTTCGTATGCGCAGGGATATAAATGGCTGGAATTTAGGCGCGGTGGACATAAGGTTCACCTATGAAAATCATCTGCGACCCTTTGAACTTGCGATCAAGGGTGCCGGACGGAGCTTTACCATCTCTGAAAACCCCGACAAGCCGAAGTCGGTTTCAAAGCCTGACGCACTCATGCTTATCAAATCCGAACTCGACTGCGGCCGACCTGTAATCGCATTGGGCGTAGTTGGCCCGCCGGAGGCTTGCATCGTTACTGGCTACAGGGACAATGGTGAAACATTATTGGGCTGGAGCCTATTTCAAGGTGACGGCGGCGGCGTTGATGAATTTAGCGGTGACTGCCAGATTGACGAATCCGGTTATTTTATCAAGAAAAACTGGTGGGATAACACAGAGGCCATCATGTCAATTGGTGAAAATATCGGCACGCTCACACCTGCAAAAGAAGTGCTGCAAAATGCACTCATGCTTATGACAACAGATAAGGTGGGCACATATGGCGGCACTAGCCATTTCTACGGAGGGCAAGCAGCTTATGAGGCTTGGGCAAAAGCACTGGAGGATGACGCATCCTTTACTGACGGCGCAAATATAGAGGAAATAGGTTGGTGCCAAGGCGATGCAGAAACTATGCTGGGTGAGGGACGTAGTTTTGCTTCCTCTTATATGTGTATGCTGGCGGAGCGGCATCCAACTGTAGCGTCAGATTTGAAGGATTGTGCAAAACTTCTTGCTGCCGCTTCTGAATGTGTATTGAAGATGTGGGAAGCCAAAGGCGATCAAGATTTGCGGGATAAACAAATACGTCATGCGCTTGCGGCTTTAATTCGACAAGCGGCGAAGCATGAGAAAGAAGCTTGTGTAATTATTAAGCAAATAATTGATAAACTATAATTTTCTCCCTATTAAAAAAGCGCGGGAATTGGCTAACGTCTATTAGCCAAAATCCCGCGTTTTCTTTACTGCTCCGCATACCTCACAAAACGAACAAATCCGAACACACCGCACACAGGCATGAGTTCGGATTTATCACATTCTACCGGAGATACAGAGAACTTCACTATTATCCAGATATTAGTAGATGCACAAAAGTATTGAGTGCATCACTAATATTCTAAATTGACCCCGCACAAAACATGCGTTTTATGTCAGGGATGCCTACTCTCTCCGTCCATAAGACATAGAGCTATACAGACACTTCTTGTTTGGTGTTGTTCCAGTATTCAGTTGCTTGACGATTAAGTTCACTTACTGTTATATCGTCCACGAGGTTATCCGTTCGCCATTCGGTGTAGTCAAATGGCTCCTTGAGTACAAGCGCAATGAACCTCTCGGCCTCTACAACACCAAAAGTCTTTACCAGAACATCCATTGCTTTTGTTTTTAATAATGTATCGGTCATGGCGAACTCCTTTCTTTTAACCATTGATTTAGGAAAATTACTGGGTCGGTTATCTTTACTTCGTTGATGGGCTTGTTTAACACCTTCTTATCAACGGTCAAAAAATAATCACAGTTTGAGTATGCAGCACAGGCTATATGGAGTGAATCGTAAGCCTTCAACCCTTTGCTTTGTAAATTAGTTGCTATCGACTCAATTGCAGGGTTAGGGTTGACTACTTCCACAGCGAATGGTTTGAAAGCAAGGATTGTATTCCGTTTCTCTGCAAAAGGATTCTTGGAATTTTCAAAATCCAAAACATAAGACCAAACAAAATCAATTTGACCATCTACGATAAACGACTGAACCATTAACTTGGCTACCGCCTCGAACTGTATACGCTGCTGTGTTTGGTCATCATATGGGCGATTGAAACAGCACATATCAAGGTAAATCTTTGGTTTATCCATAGCATCGCCTCCTATACCAGTATGGAAAAAAAGAAACCAACACTTGCTGGAAACCCTGAATTTTAACCACACCACTCTAAACCTAGGAGTGTTCATCTCCTGTGTTTTTAGTATGTCATAGCCCTAAACCGCATATGTTCATGCCCTTGCACACCGGTTTTAGGATACATTCCAGCCAGATACACTGATAGTCCGTTTATTCTGAAGCCACTATTCGTAATTTCCAACACAACATCATCACCGTTACGATATGGAGCGTTTCGAAAGGCAAACGCTATTTTCCCGCAATAGAATATCTCTACAGTCATAGGCTGAAAGCCAAGTGTAATATCAAGGCTACCAGAGATAGCCGCTATAGTCCCCAATGCATAATTATTGCCGGCTTGTGTAACTTGTACTTTGTTGGAGTATTTATCATAACACGCATTTTTATGCCTACGCAATTCACTCTCGCTGTATTTATTGCCTTTAGGATGTTTTTCATTATACGCTTTAACCTCTCCATGGCACTTATAGCAAAGAGGGATGCAATTGTCGAATGTATGCTCACCGCCCTCGGATTCTGGCACAATATGATGCAACTCTATGTGCGGCCCTTGAAATTCCTTGCATATTGCGCAATGTCTACTGCAGGCGACGAGAACATCCTCTTTAACTTTTTTCAGAAATCCCATTCATAACCTCACTATTGCTTCATTTTATTTAGATATGCCCCATACCGCATCTGCAGCGGAGAGCCAAAGCGTTCATTTTCACCAATAATTTTAGCCCTATCCTACTTCATCATTAGTTCTTTATCGGTGTCATCCAGCGGAAGCCTGCTGGTATGTACTTCAAAAACAGCATCGTTATCGAAAAGAACCTCTGTGTCTTTGAAGGCTGCTCTATCTGTATACAGTTTTAGCATAATATGACCATATCCTCATTATAATTATATAGCAAAAAAGCCCAGAAAGTCTGAGCTTTTAGTGTGCTTCTATTCCCGGAGATGGGGAGATTTGAACTCCCGCGCCGCGCTAACGACCTACTCCCTTAGCAGGGGAGCCTCTTCAGCCACTTGAGTACATCTCCATGCATGTCATTGCAAAGCAATGACACCAATGTCGCTGCTAAGCGACAGTTAAGCTGCTACTTTATTGGTTGTGGGTCCTACATATTATATCACAAAATGAGCAAGCCTGTAAGCCGAGTTCTGTCGTGGACAGCCATCTATCTTGGCCTATCGTTGCCGTATAGGCTCATGCGACGCTACCAAAGCTTGGGCGGGCTACCCATGGCTTAAAATCTTAAGCCGAGCTTTACTTGGTCTTGCACCAGGCGGGGTTTACATATGCCTACCCTGTTGCCAGGGTAGCGGTGCGCTCTTACCGCACCTTTCCACCCTTGGGGCTGTATTGTTGTGGTTGCCCCGGTTTATTTCTGTTGCACTGTCCCTGGAGTCGCCTCCGCCGGGCGTTACCCGGCGCCATGCCCTGTGGTGCTCGGACTTTCCTCATGCTTAGGACGTTGTTACACGCCAAAAATGATATAGCACGCGGCTGCCCAGCATACTCATTAATTGTTTTGTTGTTTATGCTTCGGTGTCAGGTGTATCTTCTGTGACTTCGTCGTAAGCTTCGTCCCCTTCGGGGGCGGCTTCGTATTCGTCGTCGTAGTATTCATCGTCGTAGTATTCGTCTTGGCTGTAGCTATCATAGCCTAGATCTATGTCTGCTTCGCGCTTGGAAAGGTTAATCCTATGGCCTTCTTGGTTAACATCGGTAACTTTTACTTGTACAACCTGGCCTACTTGCAGTACTTCGTCAGGTTTGGCTACGTGCTTGTTGGCCAACTGTGAGATGTGAACCAGGCCATCTACGCCTTCTTCTAGAGATACAAACGCGCCAAAGGCGGCCAGGCGTACTACTGTGCCTTCTACTATACTGCCTATTGGGTACTTGTCGGCTACTCCGGCCCAAGGGTCGTTGCTTATATCTTTTAAAGAGAGGGAGATCTTGTTTTTTACGGGGTCTATGCCTATAACCGTTACGGTTACTTTGTCGCCAACTTTTAGTATTTCTGACACTTTGCGTACGCGCTTCCATGACATCTCGGAAACGTGGATCAAGCCGTCCATGCCGCCTATGTCTACAAATGCGCCAAACTCTACCAGCCTGCTTACTGTGCCCTCTATGCGCTGGCCTTCTTCTAGCTTTGCATACATGTCCTCGCGGATTTGCTTGGCTTCTTGGGTGGCCAGCTCTTTACGGCCAGCTACGATGCGCCTTTTGCTGCGGTCCAACTCTAGGATGTGAAGTTTCATCTCTTGGCCTTTGAACTGGTTTAAGTCTTCTATAAAGCGGTTGGACACTTGTGAGGAGGGGATAAACACCCTTGCGCCATGTATATTGGCTAAAAGCCCGCCTTTGATTACCTCTGTTATTTTTCCTGTGACCACGGTCTTCTCGGCCAGGGCTTCTTCTAGTAGTTTGTAGTTTGCCTGATTGTCTAACTTCTTTTTGGAAGCCAATACGTTGCCGTCACCGTCGTTCACACGGATTATGAACACGTCGAAGACATCGCCCGGTTTGGTGAGTTGGGTGATATCTGCTGTTGGGTCGTCTGTAAATTCTTGGCGAGTTATTATGCCGTCGGACTTGTAGCCTAAATCTACAGTTACCTCGGTAGGCGTTACCCGGATTACCGTACCCTTCACAACGCGACCGCTATGTAAGGGCTTGTGCAAGGATTCATCCAGCATTTCTTCAAATGATTGTGCTTCTGAAATTACTTCTGAAGTTACCTCTAGGGTTTCCGTAGGCACAGAATTTGTTAATTCGCTCATAAATTGAACGGCCTCCTTTGTTAGGGCAGGCGGTGTAGAAGCACCGGCTGTAACGCCTATTCTATCACCTGCTTTTGGATACTGCAACTGTAAATCGTGTTTAGACGCTATAAAAATCGTTTTTGAGCATATTTTTTTGGAAATATTGTACAAGGCGCGTGAGTTTGCGCTTTGTTCGTCACCTATTATGACCATAATATCAGATTCTGCTGCTAATTGTGCAGCTTCCTTTTGGCGTGTAGATGTGGCGTTGCATATGGTATTGTGGATTTCTATATCATGGCCTGATATGGCGGTAGTTATGCGGTCAAAGGTAGTTGTCTCGAATGTCGTCTGGGCTACCAATGTGTATTTTTTTTCTTTGGATAGTTGTGCTAGTAGTGTGGCTTCATTGTTTGCAACTATCACATTGGGGCCGCCATAACTAACTGTGCCCTCTACCTCTGGATGTGTTGGCTCACCTAGTACAATAAGACCGCGCCCGTTTTCTTTGGCCTTTTGTGCAAAGCGGTGCACGGCTTTTACGCAGGGGCAGGTACGGTCTATATATGGGATATTGCGGGCTTTTAGCTCGTTTTCTATAGTTATGGGGATGCCGTGTGAGCGTATAATCACTGTTTCGTCTTTTATTTCATCTAGGCTGTTTATGATGCGTACACCACGGGTGGCTAGGTCGTCTGTTACGGTACTGTTGTGGATTAGCTGGCCTAGTGTTGCTAGTTTTGTGTTGGGGTTTTGGGCCAACTGTTGGTATACGGTGTTTACTGCCCTGGCTACACCTGCGCAAAAACCTGCGGACTTGGCTACGGTTATGTGTGCGCTCATCTTGCCAGCTCCGAAACTTTGCTTATTACGTCGTCCATTACTTCCTCTATAAGCTCGGATTTTACTTTGAGGTTGGCATACTGCTCCATGGATATGGGCGTGCCGAAGCTTAAACGCATCTTGGAAAAGATGCGGTAAGTCCCCTTTATCCCAACCGGTACAATGGGTGCGCCGGACTTAAGTGCAAACACGCCTACCCCGCCTTTTACGTTGTCAAACTCTTGGGTGCGGGTGCCTTGGGAAAAGATACCCAGTGCATTGCCGTTTTTGAGCAGCCCCATGGTGTGGCGATATGCTTTAAGGTCTGTTGTGCCGCGGTCTATTGGGAAGGCGCCCAGCCTCCTTAATATCCAGCCAAAAACAGGTGATTTAAATAACTCCATCTTGGCCATGTAAAACACCTGGCGTTTTACAAACATTGCCAATAGCAAACAGTCTAACAGGTGGATATGGTTGCTACACAGTATCACAGCGCCTGTATGGGGTACATTTTCGCGCCCGGTAACGTCGAAGCGATAAAAAATGCGGGCGAATATTATTATCAACCTTCTTACGAACTTATAAAACATTATGGCCTCCTTGCTTGGTGTATATATGAGATTATATGCGCTACTACTTCGTCTTCTGTCATGTTGCTTGTGTCTGTATATATGGCGTCTGGTGTCTGGGTTAGGGGGCTGTGCTGCCTGGTTTTGTCTCGTTGGTCGCGGGTTATGGTTTCTTGTAAGACTGTATCAAAATCTGCCGGTTGGCCCTTTGCGGCTAAGTCGTTTGCACGCCTTTGGGCGCGTATTTTTATATCTGCGTCTAAGTATATTTTTACTTGCGCCCATGGTAGTACATGGCTGGCAATGTCACGGCCATCCATTACTACATCTGTGCCAGCAGCCAGCTCTTGTTGAAGGATTAATAGCTTATCGCGTACAGGTGCATATGACGCTATAACAGATGTGGTATCGGATATTGTTTGGGTGCGGATTTTTTGTGTTATATCTTCACCATTTAAGATTATTTGTTGTTTATGCAAGGCTATATTTATCTGGGGGAGGGTGGCAATAACAGCGGCTTCGTTGTGACAGTTGATACCTTGGCGTAAGCAAAAAAGTGCTATTGCGCGGTACATAGCGCCCGTGTCGATGTAGGTCATACCTAGTTGGTTTGCAACTTTGCGGGCGTTTGTGCTTTTGCCTACGCCCACTGGGCCATCTATAGCAACTGCGAAGCCTGTGTGTTTGGGGGGTGTCAAGTAAATCACTCTCTTTCGCTGTTTAAATATTGTGCTGCCGATAGTCCTGCCAGGTATCCTGTAGAAAATGCTATCTGCATATTGTAACCGCCTGTTAGCGCATCTACATCCAGCACTTCGCCCGCAAAAAATAAACCAGGGGTATGCTTTGACATAAGCGTAGAGGGGTTTACTTCTTTTGTACATACGCCCCCTTTGGTAATAACGGCTTCTTTGAAGCCAGCGTCGCCAGTTGGGTGCATTTGCAAGTTTTTGAATAAATGTACTAGCCCTTGCCTTTCGGCCCGGGTTATTGTGTGGACTTTTTTGCTTGGCGGGATGTTGCTAAGGTTTATTATTGTTTGTATAAGGCGTTGCGGCAACAGACCATCCAGTGCATTGGCAAAGTCTTTATTTTGGTGAACGGTAAAATCGCGAAGGATACGCGCGTCCAGTTGCTCTGTAGAAAGCCCTGGTTTTAAGTCAATTGTGATTATTGGGTTTTGCGCCCACTTGCCAGCAAGGAAAGCACTGGCTTTTAGTATTAATGGGCCCGTAACACCAACAGGGGTAAACATCATCTCGCCTATTTCTTCATATACAGTAGTGGTTTTGCCATTGCTACGGGAAACACTTGCTGTGCAGCATACATTTTTTAGGCTAAGGCCTGTAAGGGAAGCAACCCATGGCTCGGGTGATAGTATGGGAACGAGTGCCGGGTGGGTGGCAGTTATGCCATGGCCTAGATGCTTTGCCCATGTAAAACCATCGCCGGTAGAGCCGGTAGAGGGATACGACAAGCCGCCCGTAGCGATTATTACAGCGCTGGCCTGGATGGGGGTGGTTGTGCGGGAAGTGCTAACCGTAAATGGCGGTTGCAGTGCTATATCTTGGACGGCACAGTTTAACTCCACCCGTACCCCGGTTGCGCGGAGGTATGCTTTTAAAGCGTCGTTGATATCGCCAGAATAATCCGAAACAGGAAAGACCCGCCCGCCACGCTCTGTCTTGAGTGGTACGCCTCTTTCCTCGAAAAAAGTCATAAGCGCCGCTGTATCCATTGAATAAAACGCACTGTGCAGGAAGCGGGGGTTTGTTGTGATATTGGACATAAGGCCCTGGATGTCTGTGTTGTTGGTAAGGTTGCAGCGGCCCTTACCGGTGATATATAGCTTTTTGCCAAGCCTTTCGTTTTTTTCTAGTAGTGTAACAGATGCGCCATGCGCAGCGGCGGTACCTGCTGCCATCATCCCGGCGGGGCCGCCGCCTATCACTACTATGCTATTGCGGCTCATGAGTCTTGTGTTGGCTGCGTGGCCCCAGCCATTGGGGTAACTGTTTCTAGCCCTGTTTTTAATGAACGGTTCATAATAATTGCGGTTAGCTCCTTATTTGTCATGTTGTTGTGCATATAATCGTAGACGGCTTGTATCATGCTGGCAGCGTCGGCTACAGCAGAGTCGAACAGTTCTACAAAGCTTTCTGTCCGGGCTTGTGATGCCCATGGTGCAACCCATGGGTTGTTGCTTATGTTTAAATAATCATAATTGTCTGTTACTTCTTGCGTGTGGACAAGTGCCGAAATAATGCGTGAACCTACTGTCATATCCTCTGCACGGCCTAGCCAGCGCTTGCGGCGTCCGCTACTTGACTGCAAGTATCTTGTAAACTGGGCCATTGTTTCCATTGCACGGTAAACGTCAACCGGGGTTGTTTTGCGGTTATATACCTCGCGGATTGCGTCGCTTGTGCTTGCTGCCGCTACCCGTAATAGGACTTTTTTAGGACTTATTAGCTGCCACTGCTTGTAGTCGCCAGGCTTAGTGCCATGGGTGTGCTTTAGCATTAGCACATCTATAGATGTTTCGAAGTGGCGGTGCTTGGATGCTTCTTGCATCTTGTGGGTGTCTTGGGTCCTGCTGTATACATAGCCATGTGTATGCACATCTATGGCGTAATGCACTAAAAAACCCGCCACATAGGCAAATACAATCTGCCTTTGGGCGGGACTTTTTGAGTTTTTGATAATATTGGCCATATACATAAAGAACAGCCCCAAATCACTTTCGTGCATTTGGGTGCCAATGCCCCTGATACGGCTGGTTATAAAGCCGGGTATATAGTAAAAGAAAATATCCGGGCCTTGGGCCCCCAGATTATAGAGCTTGGATGCAGGTGAAATATAGCTACCAATTTTGGGGCCTACAACCTCAAGAACGGATTGCCCGCCAATATAATGCGTGAGAAAACCGGGCATGTTATGGCCGCCCCTTTACCTCTTATTCAACAACTCCAGCAATTCCCCTCTTGCGCTGTTTAGGTAGTTCTTTTGTTCTGCTATAAGGCCAGCTACTACTTCTTTTGGGAAAGGGGATGTAAAAGCGTTGTCTTGTAGTGCCGCTAGGGCTTTCTCAGCGTAGCATAATTTCTTGGCCAAGGCAATAATCCTGTCGCTTCCTTTGAAATAGCAACCATTGTCCCCGTCTTGCTTGTATGACTTAGAAGAGTCAAAATCATAGGCTTGACATGCCATGGCGTACTGCTCGTATTTTAGTGGGTTTTCTTCCATGCCTTCTGCTAACCTGATGCTTTCTTCCATGAGGCGGAAGCCTTTTTCTTGGTCGCAATAGGTTTTTAGTCCTGGAAAGCGGCGTACATGTTTATTTGCAGGGCTGCCGCAATATATCGCGCCCAGCTCTACTGCGGCGGTATAGTCGTTGCATGTGCCAATAAGCATCTTGAAACAATCTACTACCACGTCGCCACTTGTCTCAGGCAAAAAGTTTGCGTATACGCCAATAAGAAGCCATAACGCTTGGGCGTTGCCGTTGGAGCCCGCCCTCTTTAGCCAATATGTCCCTTCATCCAAGTCATGCCTAATATGCGCCTGGTTGCCTATGTCTATAAAAAAGTATGCATAGGTAAGCTGCGCATCGCTATGGTCACCTTCAGCGGCCAGCTTTAGCCACTTATGGCTTTCTAACAAGTCTTTGGAGAAGCCTTCCTCCCCAAACTTGTATGCACGGCCAAGCCTGTATTGGCTTTCTATATCGCCCATGTTGGCGCTTTCTATTAGGTCTATCATGTGTTGTTCCATGGATGGCGGCCTCCTAAAATGCGGGTTCGCTATGTATTTGAGAAAAATATAGCATGTGTGCAACCCGCGTGCAAGATTAGTATGCCCTTAAAATGGCGTTGTAATGTATTTGTTGTTTTTGGGGTGCTGGTTGGTGTTGGCGTTTGTGTTTGGTATAATAAAGAAAACTGCAACACAGAGGAGGATTAGCTCTTGCTAGACAAACAGTTAGTGTACGATGTGCTAACCGCAGCCCTGGCCACCGGCGGCGATTTGGCAGAGATCTTCATGGAAAACACCGTGAAGGACAACATTACCATGACCAACGGCAAAATAGAAAAAGCCAGTTGGGGCGTAGATTACGGTTTGGGTCTGCGCATTATTTTGGGTACTGGCTCGGTATATGCTTATACCAACAACACCAGCCGCGATAGCCTGTTGAAACTGGCAGTAGACGCAGCCAAAGCAGTTAAGGCCAGCTTAAAAGACGACCCTACGGTCAAAAGTGTAATAACCCTGGATAGGCGTGAGTGGCAACGTTTTTCCGACGAAGTAAAAATGCCTATAGACAAGGTAGCCAAGAGTGACATAGTAGCCAGGTTGCGGCAAGCATCAGAAGCCGCCTACGCCTATGACCCGCTAATCACCCAAACGGCAAACAGCTTTGGCTCTGTTGTGCAAGACGTGCTAATAGTCAACTCCAACGGCCTGTGGGCAGAAGACCGCCGCGCACGTACCCGCGTTTTTGTACAAGCTGTGGCAACAGAAGGTAACGAGAAGCAAATGGGATATCAAGGCCCAGGTACAAAAGGTGGGTACGAATTTTTGGACTCGCTAGACATGGCCAAAATGGGCCGTGAGTCCGCACAGGTGGCGGTTACTATGCTTAAAGCAGACCTGTGCCCAAGCGGCCGCATGCCGGTTATTATAGACAATGCGTTTGGTGGAGTAATCTTCCACGAAGCTTGCGCACACAGCATAGAGGCTACATCTATAGCCAAAGGCGCGTCTGTCTTCTGCGGCAAGCTGGGCGAAGCTGTTGCACCGCCTATAGTAAATGCAGTAGACGATGGCACCCTAGCAGGTGAGTGGGGTACCCTTAACATCGACGACGAGGGCGCTCCAACCCGCCGCACAACTTTGATAGAAAACGGCGTATTAAAGTCCTACTTGGTTGACTACCTCAACGGCCTAAAAATGAACACACCCTCTACTGGTAGTGGCAGGCGCGAGTCATACCGCTTTGCCCCAACCAGCCGCATGACCAACACCTATATCCTCCCTGGCGATAGTAAGCCCGAAGAAATTATTGCGGCGACCCAGCATGGCCTGTATGCCAAGCAGATGGGTGGCGGCAGTGTGGACCCGTCCTCTGGTGATTTTAATTTCGCGGTACTAGAAGGGTATATGATCAAAGACGGCAAAATAGCCGAGCCTGTACGCGGCGCCACCCTAATAGGCAAGGGCCACGAAGTGCTTTGGGACATAGATATGGTAGGCGATAACTTCGAAGCGGCCCAAGGCATGTGCGGCAGCCTTAGCGGCGCCGTGCCAACCAACGTAGGCCAGCCAATGATACGTGTAAAAGAAATGACCGTAGGGGGGAGGAAATAATATGACTTTCGCTGAATTTAAGAAAGAACTTTTCGCCCAGGCCCAAGCCAAAGGCTTTACCGATTACGAGATACTTTTTAGAGGTAGCGAAGGCTTCTCTGTGAGGGTGCTTAACGGCCAAATTACCGAGTATAAGAGTACAGCCAGCCAAGGCGTAGGTTTTAGGGGTACGCATGGTGGCAAAATGGGCTACGCCGCAAGCGAGAAGATGGACGCATCTGTAATAGGGCCAATGCTAGACAATGCCGCCGCCAATGCAGGTATAATTGAAGACGAAATAGTAGACAAGTTATACCCAGGCGACAGTAGCTACCCAGAAGTCAAAGCCTATAACCCTGCACTTAACAATGTAACTGCGGCAGACAAAATAAAATGGGCAACAGAAATGGAAGCATACGCAAAAAGCCTTGACCCAAGGGTCAAAATGGCGGATTTTTGTACCATTGGCAACAGTGAGAGCGAGATGGCAATGGCCAACTCATATGGCCTGGACCTAAGCCACAAAAGCAACATGGCCAGTGCCGTAATAATTGCCAGGGTAGAAGAAGACGGCAATACCAAGTCCGCTTACGAATACTGGAACGGGCGCGATTTTTCTGAGTTTGATTATAAAGTCTTGGCAAAGAAAGCTGTAGACACCGCACTAAGCTACTTGGGTGCCACATCCATCGAGACTGGTGCGTACCCTATTGTGTTTGACAATAATAACGCCAAGGACTTGTTTAGCGTGTTCTCTAGCATTTTTATGGCAGAAAACGCGCAAAAAGGCTTCTCGCTTCTTAGCAAAGACAAGGTTGGGGAAGCCATAGCCGCGCCTCATATCACCTTGCGAGACGACGGTGTATGCGACCTTAGCTTGGGAAGTATGGCATTTGACGCAGAAGGCGTTGCCACCCAGCAAAAAGCCGTGATAGAAAACGGTGTGCTTAAGACGCTGCTGTACAACTTAAAGTCTGCCGAGAAAGACGGTGTAAAGTCTACTGGCAATGCATCCAAAGCTGGGCTTGGCGGGGCTATTGCTACGTCTTGCACCAACTTTTATTTGGTACCTTCCGAAACGTCTTTCGAAGATATGATTTCTGGTGTAACTAAAGGCGTAATAATTACAGATATGGCCGGCTTGCACTCTGGTGTTAACCCGGTATCTGGTGATTTTTCCGTTTCTGCGGATGGTTTTTTAGTAGAGGACGGCAAGATATCCAAGCCGGTTGAGCAGATAACCGTAGCGGGCAATTTTTACGAAGTGCTTAAGAACATCCAAGCGGTGGGCAGTGACCTACGGTTCCACTCTAGTGGGCAGGGCGGTATGGGCATGCCTTCTATATTGGTGGATGGGCTTAGAGTTTCTGGGCTGTAATTGAGTTATATTAACACTTGTTGGGCGACACTCCTTCTTTTGAAGGAGTGTCTTGCCCTATTTGGGTTTTGATACTATTGGTAAAGGCGATCTGGGGGTGTTGGTAGTACATGAAAAGCGGGACATTCGCAAACTTCTTAAAGCTTGCAAAGCCTTTCTAGTGGATTTACATAATATTGTTGGTGATAAACGTATTTCTGATATTGCTGGATTTGACCTTTGCAGAAAACAGCCGTGTCTTGTTTGACCTTGCGCCCAATATTGCTGAAAGTGACGCAATGCGGATTATTATCACGTTTTTGGTGGTTGTAACGGCGCAGCTGCTTTTGAATCTTGTGCACCCACTTTTGTTTTCGCACCTTAACGAGTCCGTAGTTTATGCAATGCGCCAAAAACTACTTACACGGTTACAGCACCTGCCCTTGAAATATTATGACGAAAACCATAGCTCTAAAATACATAATCTTTATTTCGACTAATTAGAAAGGGCAAAGGACTTTGTTGTGGGGAGGGTCCAGGAAATTATACGGCTGCCCTTAACATTTATATTGGTGGGCGGGTACTTGTTTCAAGTGCATTACCTGCTGGGTATTACAGCATTTGTATCAAGCGCACTTCAGGTAGTAAGCAGCCGCGCATTTAAGAAGCGTTTGCAAAAAATTCAAGGAATCGAAACAGAAAATTATGAGAACCTGTACCACACAATGGGTGAAATGGCACAGGGCATACGTGAAATAAAAGCAAACCAGCTAGAAACGTTAATAGACAAGCGCCTAGACAGCAACCGCCGTGTAGGTATCTACTCTGCATATACAAGAACAAAACTTCAAACATTTAGGGAAAACTTGCGTGTACTTCCAACAAGGGCTGGCTATGGCTTGGCATAATTTTTGGCATATACCTTATGTCCACAAATGAGATTGGCGCTGGCGACTTGGTGGCGTTTATCATGCTGGCAGACAGGATGGCAGGGCCGTTTAACAGTATTGTAAACATAGTAGGCAGTTGGCAGGAAACAATGGCGCGCTCCAAAGACCTTTTTGCTGTCATGGAAGAGCCGTATGAAGAATATGAAAGCGGCGAGATACTAGGCAGCGAAATAAACATGCTAAAGTTTGATAATGTGTCATTCGCATACAATAGTGAGATGGGGGATGTGCTAAGCGGCATAAACTTCGAAGCAAAAACCGCCGCAACCATTGCCCTTGTAGGGCCTAACGGCACTAGACATATCCCAAGCCACAGAGTTCATATCCAAACTGCCACAGGGTATAGAAACAAAAGTAGGGGAGCGGGGTATAAGGCTATCCCAAGGCCAAAAGCAGCGCCTAGCAATAGCCAGGGCTATTGTAAAAAAATCCAACATTTTGATATTGGACGAGCCTACCGCATCGCTGGATGTAGATACAGAGGCCGCTTTCCAGACCGCGCTAAGCGCACTGGCGGGGGACCGCATAAAGATTATTATCGCCCACAGGCTTACCACCATAAAAAACGCAGACTATATAATTTTCTTGGACAATGGCCGGATTGTAGAGCAAGGGACACCAGACGAGTTGCTTCGCCTTAACGGGCGGTTTAAGGACTATAGGGATAAAAGTATGTATTAAGTTTCAAACCTTATAAATAAAGGAGCCCCACAAATGTTAAGGAGCTCCTTTGTATGGTAATTAATTATGGTATTACTACGCATTCACCATCATCTTCTGCGCAGGGTTCTTCGTAACAAACTTCTGCACCAAAGGTAACCGGTAGTTCAACTCTGATTCGCTGAGTGAGAGTATAGTCAAAGTCACGCTGTGGGCTTGGGCAGGGCACATGTCCCGGGCTTAGTATAATTCCATCAAGGCAGATTATACTGGGTGTATTTTTCCTTGCAAATGGCTTAACCGTAAACGGCAGTGATATCGAATATATTTTACATACAGATTGGTCGCAAGAATCCTCGTCACATGCACAGTCCCTGATTGTAATCGGGAAAGCATTTGAGTATTCGGTTGCATCATCAACGGGAACATTCTCTGTCGTAAAAGTATTGAATCGGATGTGCGCAGTGTTTGTAACGGGGTTGACTGTGGGCACAATGGTTGCTTCGGCTGCAAATGAAACTTCTACAGTAACCCCAGGGTCGATGTTAGGCAATGGGTAGCTTTGGTTTGGATCTGCACCTGGGTGAGGCTGTCCATTAATTTCTAAACTTCCTGGTACAAAATTTAACCCTGTAGGAATCGTATCCATGAACACTACATCTCTAAGCTGACGTGTGTGAATGTTTTCTACTTCGATTGTGTAAATTACAGTCGTTCCTAAACAGACTGGATCTGTATTAGCGCTTTTTTCAAGCTTAGCGTAAATACCGCTTGGCATATTTGTTCGCTCCATTCTTATTTATTAGTTTATTGTCTTTCATTTGTACATCTACCTCGTTCTTCAGAACAGTAATCCTCGTAGCAAATTTTCGCGCCAAACTCTATTGGAATTTCGACATTAATAATTTGGCTTACAGTAAATTCGTGACTTTTGCTTCTACGGTCGCATCTTATGTGTCCGCGTCTGATTCTAGCTTCGCCTCCGCAACATGCATCAGGTTCACCCGGCAGGGCATATGGTGTTATGGTTATAGGCAAAGAGACCTCAAACGACCTGCGAGCATTTCTGTCGCAAGCTGCGATATCGTAGCAGTCTCTGTCTTCGCATTCGTGATGTCTGCGTTTATGCGGCAAAATAATCTCTCCTTTGTCAGTTATCGCACTGCGTTTATTACAGGCATCGGTATTTCTACGCTCATTCCAGGAGGCTACTTCTCTGTCCCAATCCCAATTAAACGACATATCTTTCCCTCCTTGATTTTTTTAGCACATACATAGTGCTAATTTATTTTATGCATTAGTATAAATTTGGTGACAAGCTATTTTGCCAGGTTTATCGCTAACAGAGGCTGATACGGTATTCATTCATCAATCATGCAATATATGTGAGTTGCCCTTTGACTTGCGTCCTTCTCGTCCTAATAAGGAATCGCTTTTGGCAATTGCCGAAGCGAAGATAATCAGTCGCGATTTGTATGTAAAAGAATATCATGTGAAAATTGCATTCATGCAATGCCAACATCAATACGGGGGTTTTTACTGCGGCTTTGATACAAAATTATATCAAAGTCCTCGTAAAAACCGGCGTATTCACTACAAGGATAATGCAATAGCACGTAAGTAATATCGAGTCATTTAAAGGTGCAGGTTTGCACCCTTCTTACACCCTCAATTTATGTTTTATGATACAATTATTTTGGTAGTAATTATTTAGTGACCTTATATTATTTAAAGGAGCTTAATGCTATGTATAAAGCTGAGTGGAAAATAAATGAGATTAAAAATACATTGGAAGAGATGTTGGACAAAAAGCGTTTCGCTCATACTATTGCAGTGTGCGAAATCGCAATTGAGTTGGCAGAAAGATTTGGTGCTGATAAGGATAAAGCCTATCTTGCAGCTCTTTTACATGATTGTGCGCGAAGTCTTAACACAGAGCAGCAACTGGCATACTGCCATGAGCATGAGATCGAATTGGATGAATATATGGAATCCGACATAAATCCTGTTCACGCATTGGTTGGTGCGGATATGGCAAAACGGCAATTTGGCATTACTGACAATGATGTGCTAAACGCAATACGCCGCCATGCAGTTGGATGCGAAGATATGACTCTTTTATGTAAAATTATTTTTGTAGCAGACGGAATAGAGCCAAACAGAGTAGGGCGTGATGCCGATGATGCACGAAATGCCGCTCAAACTGATTTGAACAAAGCGATGGTTTTGGTTATGACAACGATAAAATCATATTACTTACAAGGTAAGCCGATGCACCCAAGCAGTATTAAAATG
>Ga0123355_10006967_pt1 | contig 16839 bp, 11 predicted proteins | sample TergutEmb28metaG_3_FD_89872 | JGI IMG/M metagenome (GOLD analysis project Ga0123355, IMG submission 89872) | Embiratermes neotenicus P1 segment gut microbial communities from Petit-Saut dam, French Guiana - Emb289 P1 | ecosystem: Host-associated > Arthropoda: Insects > Digestive system > Gut ...
AGGAAGAGCTATTTGGCATGTAGTATATTTCGGAGTTAGGGGTAAATGACTCTCAATACAAATGCGCAACCAATCCGAAAACCGGGTAGGCTGCGCATTTTTTTGGTCGAGTCTTTACGAATGCAGAAATATGACAACCCCACATCTCAACAGACTATAAACTTCTAGCTAAGCTTAATCTCAGCGCCGTGCGTTGGGGCCAAGGGACTGTTTATGAATCTCTTTGTTTTGATTAGGGTTTTGCACCTTCACTGCATCTGACTTACCCATCCAGTCTTTGGCAGATTCTAGAGTCCCGGTTTGGCCGGTTGGTTCGTTTGTACCTTTTTTATGCTTTTCCATGGTTGTGCCTCCTTTAAACGTTGTAAAATTTGCATATTTAGTAATTCCGATTCAAAATCAGCCCTGGATTGTGCTTAGAAATGCTCAAAAGCCGGCAATTCTTGATAGCTGTTTTTCACGCGAATTACTATAGTATTTATGTTCTCTCTGCAATTTATTCACATTTATTTGGAGGCTTCAAAAACCACTGCGCCCGTAGCTTTATACAACCACAGCGGGTGTATGTCACCTATTCATCACGCGCCTTATGATAGCAAAGCCACAACGCAGAGGTAACGACTCAAAGCGCTTTGACACCTTTTTTAGATCCTTACGGATGGGTATATTTTGTGGGCAAACTTTTTCACATTTACCACAATCGTTGCAGTTGCGTGGGCTATTTGGTTTTCTTGTGATTACGGCAGTTGTTGTTGCGTACATAACCATACCTGTAATGTAACCTTGCGCATAGCTGGTATTAAACGCTGTCAGGCAGGCCGGGATATTTATCCCCATGGGGCAAGGTAAGCAATAATTGCAGCCGGTGCATTTAATTTTGTATGACTTTCTAAATAGCTCTACTACATCTGCGTACACTGCCAGTTCCTCGTCAGCTTTGGGTCTGAAATTTTTTATTGAGCGGAGATTTGCTTCTACTATCTGCAAGCTGCTCATACCACTTACAACTACAGTTACCTCTGGCTGATTCCATAACCACCAAAAAGCCCAGTCGGCTGGGGTGAGGCTTGGGTCTGACTTTTGGAACATTTCAACTGCCTGTTTTGGCAAACCTGTTGCCAGTCGCCCTCCTAACAAAGGCTCCATAACCATAACCGCAATACCTTTTTGAGCGGCTGCTTTTAAGCCCTTTTTCCCGGCTTGATAATTTTCGTCATAATAATTGTACTGTATCATGGTAAATTCCCAGGCATAAGCGTCAAGGATTTTTAGAAAATCATCGCATGTGCCATGGTACGAAAACCCAACTTGCCGTATTTGCCCAGATGCTATTTTCCCCTCCAGCCAGCTTTCTATGCCCATGTTTTGAAGCCTCTCCCATGCGGCATAATCTGCCATGCTGTGCATAAAATAATAGTCTATATAGTCTGTTTGTAATCGTCGCAGCTGTTCGGCTAAAAACTTGTCAAAGTCGGCGGTACTTTTACAGGCATTAATAGGCAGTTTTGTAGCAATATAGGCATCTTTACGCTTGTTATGCTTTGCCAGAACTGCACCCAGTGTAACCTCGCTGCCAGGGTATAGATATGCCGTATCAAAAAAATTTACACCACCCTCAATTGCTGCCAAAATCAAGCGCTCGGTCTCTGCCTTATCACGGGGAAACCGCATACAGCCAAGCCCCAAAAGTGATAGCTTGTTCCCTTGTTTATCTTCGCGATATTGCACGATTACCCTCCTATCGACCCATTACGGGCAAAGTGGTCACCAACCAAGCATGAAAAAGGTTTACCCAAAGTGTCAAAACCCAATTTCGTATTATTACAGTTTACCCACATAGGGGTTACCCTTGCATGAGTGGTTGTATCTCTTTCAAAACCTCCATAAAAGCTACATCGCACCCTTTTGCGATTTTTGAGATATCGTCGTATTCGGGTTTAGACTTGGTTACACCATACCCTGCGGAGGTTTTCACCCTAACGGAGCCGTATTGTGTATTAACTTCCTCAAACTTGCGATCTAATGTGTAGCGCCTACTTACATTTTCGCGCATACCAAGTGTTGTTGTATGCTTAAATATTAACTTTACCATTTTATCACGCAAATCATGGGTACACATGCATGTAAACAATATACCAGTGCGCCCTTTTTTCATCCCAATTGGCATTGTATATACATCCAATGCACCTTCGTCTAAGAGTAGCTGCTGTGTAAACGCAATCGCTTCTGGGGTCATATCATCAAGATTACATATAAGCTCTACAACTTCGTCTTTGCCGCCGTCAGTCTCGCCAATAAAAGCGCGTACACAGTTGGCTCGCTCAAAGTCTTTTTTACCCATACCATACCCGATTTTAGACATTTTCATAACCGGGATTGAGTCAAAACTTCTAGCAAAGTATTTGATAATAGCGGCCCCGGTCGGGGTACACAACTCGCCTCGGATATCACCACCGTAGATTGGTACGTCCTTTAATATAAATACAGTAGCAGGTGCTGGCACCGGCAAAATGCCATGCGCACAGCGCACTTCCCCACTTCCCACATGGATTGGGGAAGCTAGAATTTTGTCGGGCGCAAGTTCTTCAATCAGCATACACACACCAACAATATCTGTAACTGCGTCCATTTCCCCCACTTCATGGAAATGGATTTGTGTAACTGGCACACCATGGGCATGGCTTTCAGCCTCAGCTATCAGCTGATAAATCCCCAAGGCATTTTTCTTAACCACATCAGAGACGTTTAGATGGCCAATAAAATGGGTAAGCTCAGAAAAACTGCCATGAGAGTGGTCTTTGTGAGTGTGCGAATGACTGTGCTCATGCATGTCCGATCCTTCTTCTTGCCCATTTATTAATACCTTAACATGCGTCCCGGTAATCCCATGTTTAACAGCCGGGCTTGCGGTCACTTTCACTTTTGGTATCCCAAGATTATTCAACCTATCCAAAAAAGCTTCTGGATTATCGTGCAATTCTAAGAGTGCAGCCATCAGCATGTCACCTGCTGCACCCATATTACACTCTAGGTAAAGGGTTTTCACCTACTTCACGCTCCTTTGGTGGTTGATCATGCTTGCAAGATATCCACCGCCAAAACCATTATCGATATTCATAACACAAACACCACTTGCGCATGAATTTAACATAGTCAAAAGCGCAGACAGGCCACCAAAAGATGCCCCATACCCAATACTTGCCGGCACTGCAATAACTGGCACATCCACAAGCCCACCCATTACACTTGGCAATGCACCTTCCATACCTGCCACTGCAACAATAACTTGCGCTTTCATTATTGTATCCATTTGCGAAAGCAAACGGTGAAGTCCTGCAACACCTACGTCATACAAACGGACAACCTCATTACCCAATGCCTCTGCTGTAAGAGCGGCTTCTTCTGCCACTGGCAAGTCTGTTGTACCGCCGGTGGCAACAACCACGGTACCAATACCATTTGGCTCTGGCATTTGGCCAATAATACCTACACGCGCAAGCTCATGATAATCTAGTTTATGGGCTTTACTTACTTCTGTGGCGGCTTCTTTTGATAACCTGGTTATCAATATGGTTTTTTGATTTTTGCTTTGCATGGCACTGGCAATGCCAGAAATCTGCTCTGGTGTTTTGCCTTCGCCGTAAATAACTTCTGCAATGCCTTGCCTAAGCTCGCGGTGATGGTCAACTCTGGCATAACCCAAGTCTTCGTATGGCTGCATCCGCAGCTTTAAAAATGCCTCTTCTGGCGTAAGCTCACCGCTTTTTACACTGTTTAAAATCTCCATTGATGTAGGGTTTTTCATGTTAAATCACAATCCTCTCTATATTCTTAGGCCCAGATAACCATGAAAGCAAATTTTCATGCTAACGTCCTGCTAAGTCTAGTAAAATTATTGGGAAATACGGTTTTATTGCCGCTGTAAGTTGATCTTTTTTTTCAAAGGCCATCGCCATTTGGTTATCAGGAAATTGTAGGCGCGCCGCATCGTTAAAAACACGCACCCTAAAGTCAGAAAAACCCAAGCTAAATAGTGCGTCTTCTGCTTTTTCCACCCTTTGTAAAATCTCCCCAGTAATTGGAGAACCTGTTGGCACACGTGTGGCAAGGCAAGCATAGGAAGGCTTATCCCAGGTAAACAACCCAGCTTCTTTAGAAAGCTTACGGATATCATCCTTAGTAAGCCCACATTCCCTTAGTGGCGAGCGCACTTCCATCTCATCAAGTGCTTTCATGCCGGGGCGGTCAGACGCATCGTCTGAGGCATTTGTCCCGTCAATCATAAGAGCATATCCATCGGCACGCGCTTGCTGCACTAGCGCACCAAATATTGCCAACTTGCAGTGGTAACAGCGGTCTTCTTTGTTTGCAAGCACAACCTCATTGCTTAAAACATCAAGCTCAATCACTTTAAGTTTTGCACCAATTAGGTTTGCCAGCTTCTTTGCCTCTTCAAACTCGAACTGGGGCTGAAATGCTGCCTTTGCGTAATATGCCTGAATATCGGCGCCACTACGTAACCCAGCAAACAGTAAGTACGACGAGTCCACACCCCCAGAAAACCCTATGGCAACTTTTGGATTTTCTTTGAAAAATTGATCCAATTTTATGGTAATCACCTCTCCTTTAACTAAAGCCAATGCTAACTCGAATATCATGACCATTTGAACACATTAAAAAATGCCAAAAGCACCCATACGACTTCTATCGTATAAGACACCTTCTGGCATCGCTTATATTGTTTATATGGTTATTGATAGCAGAACTTTGTAAAATCATTTCTTACTTGCATACCTAAATGACATACACCTTCATGATGCACATTTTAGTTATATTATAGCATCACTGTAAAGTGTTTGACAATCGACTGTTCAACTCCTTGTTAATCTCGTTGATATATGCTTGCATCGGCTTTTCGGTAAGCCCCAACACAGTAACATCACATTTATCCATGGGTATCAGTATCTTGTGTGCAGTGCTTCGTGAAACCGCAGCCGCCATCTTAGGACTCACCTCACCATACATAGAATTGGCAATAAGTATCCCCATCACGCCAATAATAAAATCTGCCTTGGCACAGTTATAGATAACGGCATTTTCACCGGTTGCACAGTTTGTTGCACCTGCTTTAAGCATAACAGAAGTTGCAGTTGAGTTGGTGCCTACTGCCGTGATTTCTATATCACTATATGCGCTTTTTATGTGTTCTATTATGGCCTTGCCAATGCCGCCACCCATGCCGTCAATTACTAGTATATTCATACTTTTGTCCGTCCTTTGTTGTTATCTGTTTGTTATAAAGTCAGCGTCAATACATCTGATAGCCTAACAAAGTCTATCCTTTGGGAAATACACTGTGACGCGTGAACTCAACCATACTCGTCATTGGCATTATAACACAAGCAATAACAAAAATTTAGCAAGTCACCTCAACTAAAATTATCATGCAATATTTTATTAAAGGAATCTACGCTACATCCATTCCGAGGCAAAATCAACTCCTTGCGTATTATAATTTTTGTATTATCCATACTAAAACAACACCGTCTGAAAAGAGTTAAAACCGGTGATTACACACAAATGAGGGATACCACTATGCAAAATGACGGCTGGAATTTCGAACATACTTATTCAAAACTACCAGAAATATTTTATCGACCTCAATGTCCAACAATAGCACCTGCCCCGCAAATGGTTGTTTTTAACCATAGTCTTGCACAAGTGTTGGGGTTAGACGCAAGTAAGCTTGCGGACAGACCAGAAATATTTGCAGGTTCAGTATTACCACAGGGCGCTGTACCAATATCCCAAGCTTATGCCGGTTTTCAATTCGGCCATTTTAACATGCTAGGAGATGGGCGTGCTGTTTTACTTGGGGAGCAAATATCACCAGAGGGACGCAAATTTGATATCCAGTTAAAAGGGTCTGGACCTACACCTTTTTCCCGTAATGGAGATGGATATGCCGCACTTTTGCCTATGTTAAGAGAATATATTATCAGCGAAGCTATGTATCATCTGGGCATACCAACAACTCGCTCTTTAGCGGTTGTGCTTACCGGTAAAAATGTCTACAGAGAAAAGATTTTACAAGGGGCAGTCCTAACAAGAGTAGCGTCAAGCCATATTAGAGTGGGGACATTTGATTATATATCTACTTTTGGTACAAATGAGGACATTCGCACACTTGCCGACTACAGCATACAAAGGCATTTTCCCAGCATTGCGAAGCCAGAATCTAGTGACAATAACAAATACATCAAGTTTTTTAGGGCAGTTTGCAAGCTGCAAGCATCATTAATATCAAGCTGGCAACTGGTGGGGTTTATCCATGGAGTAATGAATACAGACAATATGGCAATATCTGGCGAAACTATTGATTATGGCCCATGCGCCTTTATGGATTCATATGACCCAGACACGGTTTTTAGTTCAATTGATACCGCGGGGCGCTATGCCTATAAAAATCAACCTGAAATTGGAGCATGGAATTTATCTAGGCTTGCAGAAGCATTACTGCCTTCGTTTCACAAAGATAATAGCGAAGCCATAGAACTTGCCAAAAAAGAAATTGAATATTACTGGGACTATTACAACAAAAACTGGTTATCTGGTATGCGTGCCAAGTTGGGGATAACCAACGAAGAGACTAATGATACCTATCTCATCTCTGAATTATTGAAGCTGCTTGCAGAGAATAAATTGGATTATACAAATACCTTTAGTACACTGTCGTATCCAAAAAAAGCAAATCAGCTATCTATTGAAATACCTGATTTTGCAACCTGGCAAAATAAATGGCACTCTAGGTTAAGCCGACAGCCTCAAAACCAGCACACTATATCAGATATTATGCAAAGGCATAACCCGGCCATTATCCCAAGAAACCACCGTGTAGAAGAAGCCCTAGATGCGGCAGAACATGGGGATTTTTTGGTAATGCATAGTTTATTGGCAGCACTCGCCAAACCCTACGAGACGTCTGAAATGTATTCGCAACCCCCTACCCCAGAGGTTACTGCTTGCGGATATCAAACATTTTGCGGGACTTAAGCAATACGGGGCAAAAATAAGAAACCACTCATATGATGTATAAACCATTATTTTAGGGGGATAACCTTATGAGTGCTGATTCCGGAAATTTTCAGTACGGCACATGGATACCATCTTTGCAAATTGGCAATGGCATTATTCAAGGCCAATATACCGACAGAATCGGGAATTGGACGAGAGTCGGACATCAAATCTTTATTAACGGGTTTTTTAGGCTAAGTTATAATGAATCACAAGTAGAAGATGCGCTTAGGAGAAATACGACTGTTCAAGAAATTAGGCTTGGTAATTTGCCATATGAAGCTAACAGCAGTTCGTCTGTATTCAGTTTGGTGGTTTCAAATAGTCCGTTTATCCGAAATATCCAACCTGTCGAAACAGAAATCTTATCAATTGGAGCAAGAAGTATCTGGGGCAGCCCACGGATGCGTGTTTTTATTAATGAACGCGTCATTACGAGAAATTTAAACAGTATCAACCGGATACCACTTGCGTCAGATTTATCTATTCAAGACTTGAGACCGTCCACTCATGCTACCCTTACCGAAATTCGGATTTCAGGTACTTATACGGCATTTCCAGATTTATCAAGTACAGATCCTGTTAATACACCCCCTCCTATTATCACGCAACCGCAATCTCCTTCGCAGCCACCACCCCTTCCTCCACTACCTCCTCCAATGCCGCCAGAAAATATATGGCCGCCATTTCCGGGGGTTATACTACGGCGAGGTATGCGTGGCACGGATATAATGCATGTACAAGAAAGATTAAATGACCTTGGTGCTAATCCCCTACTTGCGGAGGATGGCATCTTTGGCCCGTTAACCGAAGCAGGCGTAATGGCTTTTCAACGACAGCATGGCTTGATTGCCGATGGCGTGGTAGGCCCAATTACCTGGGCTGCACTTGCTGCTAATGTTGTAGAATAACAAACACACATCAACCCCTCACATTTGAACTTGGCACGTACACAATAACGATATTTCAATTTGCGTCACAGACCCCTGTAAACATTGTTCAGGGGTTTATTTATGCTGCGTTATCACGAATTATTGGTCTACATACTGTAATTTGTATATGTATACAAGTTTCTTAGCACACAAAAAAGTCGAGAATAATTTTCCCCACCTTTTTATTAGTGACTACCCACACTACCAGGCAGCGTTCCTTAAATTTTCGGCTATCCTTTCTTGTCGTATTTGTTCGATTCTCATATCCAGTTTGTGAATTTTTGCATTTCTTGATATTTCCAAACCACTTACCCGTGAAAGGGTGCCTGCCATTAGCCTCATTGCAGGGTCTGTGCAAATTGCCTCCAAGGCCGCATGTTCTATATCCATAAACATATTATCTAACCTATCAGGGTTAAGCCTAAGGTCGCCATCTACAATCAGCACAGATAAACCCTGGTAGATTTTAAAGTACATTTCTTTAAATCGCCAAACACGGATATGCCTTCTTATTGCAATTATTTCAAAAACAAGGATACTTAACGTAAACATCAGCGGTAAAAACAAGTCTATCCCAACAAAACCTAAGTAAGCCATGCCAAACAAACCAATACCCCACACAGGCACCAACATTATCGCCAAAAAAAGCTCCAAACACCCATATTGCAAGCATTTACGCCTGTACAGGTGAAACATTGTATAGTACCTATCCATCCGCCTTTGTGCATCTTGGCAGATGTCTTCGGCTGCATGCAGTTTGGAAGTCCGCTCTTCGTCTCTTAGATTGTCTTTGACATACTTAACACTGTCAATTTCTGGTGTTGTCATGATAAAATGCTTTTCTAAATTTTTAAACCTGCGGCGATAACTATCAATGCCTTCTTCACATTCGGTATCGGCACACATTGCGTGGCGAGACCCAATCAGTGAAGCGATGAGTGGGGGAATTAGCTTTTTCCCGTTTAGTTTAATTTTCTGCCTCACCACCAGTGCCATCTCACCAAAAGCCACCAATGCAGCGCCAAGGGTGAACAATAATACTGCTTCAATTATCGCACCGTTACTAATCAAACTGCCCGCACCAGCTATAAACGGAATAAGCAACAAAAGCCACAATGCTTCAAACCAATAAAATTTAAGGCTACGCCTGTGTACGCTCCAAAACTCATCTGTGTATTTCTTGATTTGTTCGTTCTTTTCGTGCAGTAAAGTTACCGTGGCCTCATTTAATGGGGTAGGCTCCAGTGCCAAAACTTCCTCAACAAAAGTCACGAGCCTCATTTTTGCTGCAGCTGAAAGATAATGAACCCCTGCTCTCCATTTAAACTTCTTCATTTTTTTACTTATTTTCTTTTTGCGCAGGTATCTTTCAAAAACCACAGGGTTGTTTTGAGCTAAGGCAGATGTCGCATCCAAAATCCCATGTGTTTCTGTATAACTGGCCCAAATTAGGCGTCTTAGGGCTTTTATAATCGCCCATTCGTCCCCAATTGTGTTGCTGTCTTTGTACCCTTGCCTATGCGGGATGTCAGTATTCCAAACAGGCCCGAGAGTTATATTGTCTACGAAAATAAAGTTTTTCACGGGTTCTGCTTCAAAAAATACGCCACCTCTCATCTTACGCCTGGTATAATCTGCCTTTTCTCTTTCATATCGTATTTCTTCGTCGCGTTTGCGTCGCTTCCAATCCATGAAATGTCTCCAGATTGCTTTTTTGACAAATAACTCGTCGTCATTGGAAAGAAAGCGGGTTTCGATTATTGTCACGGCTTTTTTTAGTGAATACAGAGGCCGACCCCCACCTCTTCTAATTGCATCCTCTACTGCGTCTGCCAGCTGCCATAGCAATTGCGCCGACCTGTTTTCGTGCGTACTTAGTTTCCAAACTAAAATTGACACAGGTATCAAAATAAATAAACCAAGCGCTATCAACGGTTGACCTGCAGCAAACATAACCCATGGCATAATAAGCACACAAATACTGCCAAGTACATAAATTAGTGTCAGTGTACCTCTTTTCCTTTTATGGTAGTCTGCACGTTTCCGATACATTTGTATTTGACGTTGCTTCACATCTAACCATGCATGTACATCCATATAGCAACCTACTCGCTTTCATCGGTATTATATTTTTGTGCTAATTTGTTTGCCCTATCGTCCTGGTCACCTAGTGTTTTTAGGTGTTGCCTTAACACGTTGTCGGCCTTGTCATCTTGTTCTTTCTTCTTGTCTTTAATGCGGCCTCTCCACATACAGATAGTGATTATAAGGGCAATAGCTGCAATTATAAAGATGCCTATCAAAATTTCATTTGGATATGGCAAAATATCCATGGGGAAAATCAGACCCACAAGCGACAAAATCACAATACCAATCAGCCCCAGCATTATTAAGCCCCCGCACCCAAATGATTGTCTTAATTTATCCTCTTCGGTCATATTTGCCTCCATTCTTGTATAATCATATGATGTATAGCCATTTTACATTGAATTCATTTATTCTAACAGGTCTAATGTAAGCTGTTTATAGTCATTGTTATTTGTTTCAGGGGTTTCACATGGCTTGGCCATGCATTCGTAGTCTAATGATGCAAGCTCTTCTATTGGCATTGCGCCATTTAGCCATGGCCCTACTTGCTCTACTTTTAGAATAACAGGCATCCTATCATGTATATCCGCCATATCACCTGTCGGGTCTTTTGTAATAATCACAAACTCACGTCCATTTGACCCATCTCTATATAAACCGGCCATATACAATAACTTTTCATGTTTGCCTTTTACTAGATGCTTGATTTTCTTCTTCTGATTCTCTTGAGTTTGCCATTCAAAATAACCCGATGCTGGGATTATACAACGCCTTTGTTGGACATGGTTTGCAAACATTGATTTTTGCTTTATGGTCTCGGCCCGGGCATTGATAATAACCCCCTTACCATCCCAACATTCAAAGCCAAACATTGCATGTTCAAATTGCAGATCATCGCCATTACCAGTAACAACAGATGTACGATTTGTTGGGGCTACTTCTTGGGGCACTATTTGATGTGTGTATGCGCCATCGCTTGCTAACTTATGTGAAATATCTTTAATAATCAAACGCATCTGAGTTATTTCATCGTCTGTTAGTGGTACATATCTTCCACACATACTTTAGTCACCACCTTTATTATTCTTGGATTATCCCATGTTGTGTACATAAACCTTTGGTTGCTTTTGTCTGGTTACATACTTCCAGCATCCATTGTATCGTACTCTACATCACCATGCCAATAGAGATACTTAGTTTTGCCGGCAAAATGAAAATTTGATGATTTTAGGGGAGTTTTGCTGTTACCCCCATACCCCCTACCATGGGGCGTTAAAAATAGCAACTATCGAGTAACCACCATGTAATAAAAACCTGTTGCAAATCTGTACTAAATACGTTATCATTTCACAAATATGACAAGTATAAACAAATTTATTAATAATCCCTCAAAAAATAAAAAAATATTTTGTTTCAAGGGGGCTTATAAATGAATTTGTTTGTATTTTTTAGAGAGTCCTTGTATGTTTTTGCGCGTCAGTAGCGAAATATGCATCTTAGCCATTTCTCTATTACAAACTCGGATTATAGTGACGATATTCACATTTTCCTATTCACATTGGGAGTGATAATATGTTTGACAAGAAAAAATGTAATAAATCCAGTCATGCGCCACGGGCTACCCGTTCACGGGTCAGGTATATTGTAGCCATTTTGTTTATCATAGTGATAACCCGAGTGGCTGTTATAGCATGGCCTGGGGGCGAAACTAGCCAGGGTGGTGATTACATCCCGACCCATAACGAAGAACACCCAGGGGAGGGAGTAATATTTACCAATCTCACCATCCCTAAGGGTTATTTACTGGCGGACTTGATGCCGGACAATCCTTACCTGGAGGACTATGTATTTTCGCACTGGTCTTTGGAGCCGGATGGCGGTCCGTTTGACCTTGCAGCGCAACTTTATGAGGACATAACCCTTTATGCCATATGGCATGGATATGGGCAGTACATACACGAATTGGCAGACCCGTCTTATTCCGTTGGGTCTATTCCTACCTATTACCATGACGGATACTTGGGTGATGAGGATCATTATGCCTATCTGCAAGATGAATACTATTATCCTGCAGATGATTACCATGACGAGTATCATGATTACTCGCAAGGGTATATTCATGAGAGGCCATATTATGACTACCATTACGGACAAGAGTATGAGCCAAACTACCGGGCGCACAATGAGTCATATGACAATAACGGGTATTACTCATACCCGCAGGCCTACGATAGCCAGGCACTTCCAGACTACAATGATTATTACCACCATCAATATGAAACCGGCGAGTATTATGGATACTATTATCACCAAGAAACAGACACGCACTACGGATATGGTTATCACCAAGAAGCTGGTGCGTATCATCAATATTGCGATCAAGAGTACGCCGCACAATGTGAACACACATCGGGTTACAACCTCCGGCAACAACAGCAACATCACCAAGGCGCAGAGGGTGGCTGCTGCCATACCTATGAATACGCCGGCCAGTTCGCATATGCATCTGACTACATCCAGTATGACCAGCCGCAATATATAACCATTACATTTATGTACAACCATGGTGCCAGGCAGGCGCATTCTGCTACCATTTCATTTGACAGCCGTGGCAACCTAACTGTTTACCAGGATACACCGCACGAGTTTATAATAGACGCCCACTACCTGCATGTACGCTTTCCTATGATAATGGACTATGTAGACGTTAGCCTACCCTACGATCATTGGTCATACGAAATCAACCTTGTCGAAGAGGACGTGGAGCTTTACTGCGAGTATGGCTATGCATTTACACAAACCGAAATCTACACAGTTGTCACGGTTTCCCATGACATATTAACCCGTGACGGCGGGTATGCAAGCATAATGCCCCGTGACGGCGAGTATGCAAGCATAATGCCCCTTGCCTTTGGCGAGCCGGCCGGTTTTACCGTTGCCACAGTAGCCTCAACGGCGGATGTGACTGCTTGGAATACCGCTATAGGTGACGCGGCGGCCGGTAATAGGGTGGTTGTTATACCCCATGATATTACTGTACCCGGCAATATTAATATTACCGGTGCGCGTCAAGTAATTATCACCAGCTTTGGCACTAATCTTAACGACCAGGCCGCTGGGCCCCATACTGCCCCGCCTGCGGTATTTGCTATAGGTCATGCCGCTGGAACCGGGAGGCATTTTACGCTTAATTCCGGTGCTACTATTTTAACCCTTAGCCATGTAATACTGGATGGTGGGGTTATCCCCCCGGCCACAACCCCTGCCGCACGGGGCGGGATTACTCTTAGTGCGGCAAACTCCCAGTTGCATATGCTGCAAGGCAGTGTAATAAGGCATAGCCGTGCATCCACAGGCGGTGCAGTACAAGCTGCGGGTGCCGGTAGTATTACCATGCAGGGCAACGCCAGCATGACCGCAAACTCAGCCAGCAGTACAGGCGGCGCATTGCATGTTTCGGGTGCCCGTGTAATTACTATGTCTGGTACCGCCAGTATCACCAATAATATAACTGCCTCAAGCGGCGGCGGGGTAAACCTTGCAGCCGCCAACGCCCATCTTACCATGAACCCAGGCACAACTATCTCTGGCAATACAGCCAGTGCCAGCGGCGGCGGGGTAAATATAAATACAAACAATTCCCGCCTTACAATAGATGGTGGCACTATCTCCAACAATATCGCCAACGGGGTCGCTGCGGTAAACGGCGGCGGCGGTGTTAATATTATGGCGGCGGCTGCTAATACCAACGCTTTTACCTTTAACAGCGGCTCTATAATAAACAACCATGCCGCAAACAACGGCGGCGGTGTATTTGCCGGGGTGTTTTCCTATGCTAACCCATTGCCGGCGGGGGCCTTCCCCCAGGTTAATATATTGGCTGCGGCGGTTTTTAGCGGTAACACTGCCGGTAGCGGCGGGTTTACACCCCCCGGTAATGCCGTTGCGGCGTCCGGTATCCCGGTCACGGCCCAGCGCAGCGGCGGGTTTGGCCATCCTATCAACAACCTGGACATCAACTTCTTTAGTTCAACCACAGACTGGTCACGGCTAAATAATGCCATTAACGACACAACAGCAACCACCATAATCATACACCCGGCCGGTACAACCGGTGTCACCGCCGGTTTGGTAGGTGCCAACTACAACTTGATTATTTCTGACCCCGGTAGCGGCAGTGTTATTACCACTGTTGGCCTAACCGGTGTGCCTACGCCCCATAATATCAATGTCACACGCACCGTTACCATACAGGCGGCACCTGCGGCCAATATACATTTACGTATGCCCGTACCGGGCGGTACCAATACCCCCGCCACGGCCCCATGGGCAACCACCCGTACAACCTTGGAGCGGCACTTTACCATAGGTACGTCGGGTAACCTCACCATAGGCGGCGGCACCGGGACTCTTACCCTAGACGGTAACGCCAACCTGCTAACCGAAGCCCGTGGTGGCGTGACCATAAATGCCGTCGGACAGCTTAATTTGCAGGCGGGCGGCATTATATACAACAACCGTGCCGCCAACGGCGGCGGTGTACAACTGGCCGCCGGCACATCCGTGTTTAATATGACCGGTGGCATAATCCACTACAACTTTGCAACCACCAATGGCGGTGGCGTACAGCAAAACGCCGCACAGGCTACATTTACTATGACAGGCGGCGATATCCATGGCAATATCACAACCGGAAGCGGCGGCGGCGTGGATGTACGTGCCGGCAGCATATTTAATTTTAGAAACGGTAATATAACCGGCAATACCGCCAATACCACAACCGCAACGGCAGGCGGCGGCGGTGTACATGTAACCACAGGCACAGCCGCAAACCCCAGCAGATTTATAATGGATGACGCCCCCGGAGGCCCTGCCGGGGTTCGCAATATTACAGGCAATCGTTCATTTAACGGCGGCGGCGTGCATATAAACAATGTCACGGCTATATTCACCATGGGGGGCAATAGCAATATCTCTAACAATACCGCCCTTGCCACAGGTACAACCGCAGTCAACGGCATGGGTGTACGTATCTCTGCCGGCAACTTTACAATGCATAACGGTACAATCAGCAATAACACCCACGGGCTGCTAAGCACCACGTCCTTTGGCGGCGGCGTGTTTCTAACCGGTGCAACCAGTACATTTGTAATGGAAAACGGCACAATCAGCGGTCATACCGTACTCACCAGCGGCGGCGGTGTATCCGTGAACGCCGGTGCCCAGTTTACAATGGAAGGCGGCAGTATTTCCGGCAATACCTCAAACGCCGTATCCGTTAATAACGGTGGCGGCGGTGTACATGTTTCCGCGCCGGCCAGCCGGTTCTTCTTCGATGGCGGTACTATTACAAACAACCATTCCGCTACCAGCGGCGGCGGTGTTTTTGTAACAGAACGTACTGTTACAGACCCATTACTCCCTGGTGCAATGCCACAAATATTTGTGCAAACTGGTGCATCGTTTTCCGGCAACACTGCGGTGGCTGCAAGTGTTACCCCCCCTGCCAATGCCGCAACCGTGGCAGGCATTGCCAATGTGCCCAGTTCCGGCGGGTTTACAAACCCCTTAAATAATATTGACATTAGCGTTGTGGCCGAGACAGTGGACTGGCGTAGGCTCAACTTTGTGATAAATCATGTCCTGGACATAGACCGTATTATCATACACCCGGAAGGATCACCTGTTACCCAAGGTGTCTCGGGTACAGATTTTAACTTTGTTATCACAGATCCTGGCGATGGAAGCACAATAACCACCCTACCCGTTACGGCTGCAGTAACCAATCACGATATTAGTATATCCCGCCCTATAACAATTGTAGCGGCAAACGGTGAAGATATTGTTATACGGATGCCCGTGCCAGGCGCACCAAATACCCCCGGCATATATCCATGGCTCACTAATTCTACCTCCCTTGCGCGGCACTTTAGTTTAGCCAGCGGTGCTCATCTTACCTTGGGCGGTGCGGGTTTTGGCACTATTACTTTGGATGGTAACGCAAATCTGCTTACACAGGCGCGTGGCGGTATAACGCTAGCCGCAGGCTCCCAATTTACATTGCAGGGCGGTGGTGTTATATACAATAACCGCGCAACAAACGGCGGTGGTGTGCAGCTAGCCGGCGCCACAGCGGTTATGAATATGACAGGCGGCTATATCTCAAATAACTTTGCCACAACCAGCGGCGGCGGTGTCGCGCTTACTACAGGCGGCGCCCAATTTACCATGGGCGGCGGCACCATATCCGGCAATACAGCATCTACATCCGTAACAACTGGTATAGGCGGTGGCGTCGCGCTTACTGTCACTAACACCCACTTCCACTTAAACGGTGGCTTCATCGACGGCAACACATCCAACAGCTCTACATTGGGCGGCGGCGGTATTGGCGTAACCGGCCTTGCCAGCCGCGTGCATTTCAACGGCGGCACGGTTTCAAATAACCACACTCCCGGCGTAGGTGGTGGTATCTTTGCATCCGAGTTTGCCAACGCGGATCCATTACAAATGGGTTCATACCCTCAGTTAACCGTATCCTTGTCCGCCATATTTACCGGCAACACAGCTGCTACTGGCGGGTTTACACCGCCAAGCAACGCAGCGGCGGCCACAGGTATCACAAATGCGGCACAACGTTCTGGTGGTTTTAGCCATCCACTTAACAACCTGGATATTAACTTTGTGTTCCATAACACAGACTGGGCGCGTATAAGCCGCATTATTGCCGACCCTGCTGGCCCTG
>Ga0123355_10006968_pt1 | contig 16837 bp, 11 predicted proteins | sample TergutEmb28metaG_3_FD_89872 | JGI IMG/M metagenome (GOLD analysis project Ga0123355, IMG submission 89872) | Embiratermes neotenicus P1 segment gut microbial communities from Petit-Saut dam, French Guiana - Emb289 P1 | ecosystem: Host-associated > Arthropoda: Insects > Digestive system > Gut ...
AACAAAAAAAAAAAACACAACACATCATTCCACTCGTTACATCCTCAAGATGCCCTCCATTACGCTGCTCACACTCAGCAAGCTGATCGTGAACACTACTCATGACCCTACGTAACACGTCGACCGGTATTCTTGAAATCTCTTCCGGTATCCGCAGTGCAAATCCAAGTGTAAAATACGCCTGACACTGCTTTCTGACAGTCCCAATTTCTTGGAATGACGCACAGCCGACCGGCGAGGACTTTGCTCGAATGATGCTCTCACAGCGTCAATGTTCTGTGGGGTGCGAACTGTTTTAACACTACCGCCTTTCTTCTTAACAGTTGAGCCGGTCTCTTCAAAGTTGTTTACCCACGTCTTTATGGCACGAGCTGACGGCACTTTACTGTTTCGATGAATCCCGAATTTCTTGCTAAACTCGCGTTGGGCGGTAACGTAGCTATTGTTGTTCTTATAAAATGATTTTACGGCCAAAGCACGCTGTGCACCAGTCCACGACTCCATTTCAAACTGAACGCTATTCACGGCCACGCCACCTGGCAGCATCATTCCCCTTCTCCGCTCAAGCCTAAAATAGAAAAATGCCATTGCCAAATCGCCCGATTCACTGGCGGACCCTTTACATTGGCAGCATCTGAAAAAGTGCCATTCTCAATGTGTTAAACTTCATCAGAAAATTTCTGACTTCAACGAATTTCCTGCTCTATAGGCCCCCTTCAGAAAAACTGTCAAAATCATTAGAACATTTGTGTGACCTACGACAATATGAAACCAAGTGACATTAATAATTAATGTAGATGTCCGAAACTTCATCGATATTTCCTAAGTAATTTAAGAAATAATACATTCGGACGGAAAAACAAGAACCCTTATTATTTTATTCTCTTTACGCAAAGAACACGTAGAAAGCCGAAAAATGTGATAACTTAAATATCTGTATTTTAATCGCCAGTCATGTGTGACGTTGGTAACCAAAATAGGTTATGCGTGTTTCTGTATAGTCATAGAAGCTCAAGGTGACGTGTACGAAATCCGAAGAATTTGTTACTAAGCCTCTATATGACGACAGTAGCGAATGTGGATGGTGAATCAGGGGATCTGGCAGGCAGCTCATGTGTACATAAGCAAAGACCGCAATAAAAAATTATGTGTGGGAAAGAAGTGAAATTCGATCCTCACGTACAAAAATACGCAATTAAAAAGCTCAAGAGTAAAAAAAAAAATAGTGTGATGAAATTTACGTTCCTTTTTTATGTCTGATGAAGCCTGTCTCAAGTTCGTCGTCATAAACGATTCTTCGTATCGCCTTTAATTTTTTGAAAAGAATAATACACTTCGATGAACATCTTTGCTCTCCTCTCCTACACGAGCGACAACCAACGTACTAAGAACTATTTAGTGTTACATAAACTCGGGAGTTCATACTACAGTACTACGTCACATTAAGCCCCGAGATTAATTGGCCAATACACACACACACACACACACTCGAATTGTGTTCTCCAATGTAATGCGCCTTATTTAGCTATAAAGTCTGTACTTCCTATTCAGGAAATTCAAAGTTGAAACTCGACCAGAAAAGAGGCTGCATTTACTGAAACAATTTGAAGGTAACCTCACACGTGACGACTGTGCTAACATGTGGCTGTTTAAATACGTCAGTTACTGTTAGCATTTCTAATGAAATGGTTCTGAATAACCGTACAAAAAAAAGTTACAACAATACCTATACAGTCCTGGATAGACCCCGAGGGTTCCAGGAGGTTGAAGCTCCCAGATTGCTAGACAGTCGGCACATGAAGGTGGTAAGATTATCAGACTTACGCACCGATCGCTTTTATCCCCCAGGAGATATCCCATTCACTCATTCCTTGTAGAGGTTAAGTCGACCCGAGGACCACATTGCGCCCGGAAGGATTAGGTCTATGAAAAATTCCAGTGACAACATAGGGAACCTGACCCGTGACCTTCCAGCTTGTAGCGATGTGCCTCAACTAACAGCGTCACCGCGTGCCCTCTTAATAACCATACAGGATCGGAATACTATTTAATTCGGTATGAAATAATGTTTAGAGCTGACAGGCTACCATTAATTTCTAAGAAAATTTTGATTCTTGTGTCACTCAATAGCACTGATCCAAATTTATGTGTTCTAATCATTGGAAAATCCTGAAGGTAATTACAATCAAAGAACTCCATCTACAGAGCCGATTCTTTCTTCAGAAGCTAGTTGTTTCTAAGACAGTCGAGTAGTTCTCCGCATTTCAAGGAACTTGAATATTTGATACTATGTACACACAAAATGTTACAGGTCCGTATTATAAAAAAGAAGTAAGATCAATTTTGGGACAACTTTTACGAAGTAAGGAAAAAGCTTTATGTTCAAACCACGTCCATCTGTCCGTCCCTTTTTCTTGATTTAGTGTTAGCAACCATGCTTTTCGTCAGATTAATCATGAAAATCGATACAGTTGTTCTCGAAAGAGTTGTGGACCAAATACAATTTTCACGAAATTCAGCGCAGTGACAGTCATTCCTTATTTCGAAGTGGCATCAGTTAAGTTCTGTACGTTATTTTTAATTTTTCTTGAAAGATTTGAATAAAGTTTGATATAGAAGATATTCATGTGATGCAATTAAGTAATTTTCAGTTTCATGAAAATCCTTTTACTTGAAACCATTGTTGTTTATGGCTTAAATGAAAATTAGCTCGTATTTTCCCCATTTTTTGTCCGACTTGGAAAAGTTTCAATGTTGAACTTTCCATAAAATTCCATTAAGCAGTTAAGTTATGAGTTCCGTACGAATCAGTGCAGTGAAAGTATTACTGGCTTAAAAACAACAGGAATTTTGCCCACATTTTCTACATTTTTCTTCTGCTTTGCATACAGTACGGTCCAGAAAATGTATACGAATCTGTACCAAGTGAGTGAGCAACGCTTTCATGAAAATCGGCATAGAGGAATCCGTACATTTTTAACATTCAAAATTGAAATTAAACGCGCGTGTAAGATGAAACCCAATGATGTCTACAAAGTAAAGAACGCCTCGGCAAAATCTGTGTGTCATCATGGAATACACCATTTCCAATATTCTTGTTAGTATCCCCCTTACGTAAGCATTAATAACGAACAGGAAAGGGTTTGACAAAAATCGGTCTTTCGCATTTAAAGGTGCTCTTCTAATATTCACCTGTAGAGACGGAGGGAAAGCACAAAACGGTCTCAGCCAGGAAAACCATTAACACGGTTGAGAGTCGAGCCCGGTAGCGACAGGATGAAAACTAGGTCTACAGCTTTTCCACTGCACAGACTGTCTCGGTGTTCAACTGTCAGTGTAAAGACAGATGTTACCCCGTAAAATGACATTGGAAATACAGGAAGCCCGGGGTTAGTTGAGAATGGGTTGTCAACGCCACGCCCCGGCCGCTTTTCCCCCGGAAAAGACCCGGTACCCCCTTGTACAGGGTGGTGGGTGAGCACGGGGGCCGGTCTGGAGGTGTGTGAAGAAAAGAAAGTCCCTTGCACTAACCGCGGTTCGATTCACGAAATGTCCAGCCCGTAGGGATTCACTATGCCGCATGCGTTATCCTGGAAATTAATACTTTGGAGAACATACGGTATAAAGTCCACGAACTACCTACATCTACGCTTGTCCTGTTACACATGCTGTAGTGGACCAACGCACATGTCGACTGACAAATCGGTAGAGATTAGCAGTGGCCACTTACTCCATGCTGTTGGACAGCGTATGCCGTTGTCCCTTTCAATGTCCATATTTTCTGTCATCCTTGTAACCACGGTTAAATCCACTTTGCCGCCAGACTAAAAACATTGTCGTCCATTTAGCACGACTATAAATTTCTCTCGGCAGTCCTAAACTGTGTTTAAACAAACTGCCGTAATTGAATGGAAAATATTGTGACTTGTGTCACAGCTGTTTCCGTTGTCACTAACCGCAGTAATATTTAGTAAGAGTAGGATAACAAACATGTCATCCATTTAGCAGGTCCATGAAATTATTCTCTCTCTGTCACGAAGGTTACTTAAATCACACGCGGAATTTTATGTCACTAAAGCAGTCATTGGAAAAATCGTATAAGGAATCCCTGTCGTGTAAAACCGCTCCTGTGGCGGTGTAACTTTAGCATCGGTTTGCTTTGAATTATGATGAAATATTTTGATTTAGAAACGGAAGGCGAATTTTTCAGACATCGTGAATCAGCGAAGTACTACCACTCTTCTTGAAGCCTTCTTTCTTATCCCGGGCTGTCATTTTCATTTTTTTACGGGATGCTTCCAAAAATGTTAACCTTGTAGGAGCTTCAATTTATCAACCAAAGAATGCACATATAATTTCATATAAAACACTTTTAAAACACTTTAAAACACTTTAAAACACTCCGACATGTTTCGATCTTGTTAGATCATCATCAGGGAGCTTTGTTCCTTGCTAGAGTTATATTACAGTATTCACAATTCAATTCCTATTTGCAAACGAGGTGTTGTGGCAGCATATCATGTTGTGTGGGAATGTATTGTGGAGCAGTGGCTAGGTGTGCGTCGTACGACGCACACCTAGCCACTGCTCCACACAACATGATATGCTGCCACAACACCTCGTTTGCAAATACGAATTGAATTGTGAATACTGTAATATAACTCTAGCAAGGAACAAAGCTCCCTGATGATGATCTAACAAGATCGAAACATGTCGGAGTGTTTTAAAGTGTTTTATGTGAAATTATATGTGCATTCGTTGGTTGAGAAATTGAAGTGATTCTACGAAAATGCACGGTGCTACAATAAGATTTATTGTAGGAGTTTATTTGATTTATATTGAAGTACAGCACAAGATGCAAGTCAGGTGCTTCAGGCAGTTTTAACTTGCGCTCAACCAATGTCCACAAATATCTGGAGCCATTGCCAACTTTCCGTCATAGCCCTGAGGCACATTCGTGATCATAATGTAGTGCTATCTTCGGTGCTTCCCTTAGAGGGTTTTACAGTCCGCTGAAGTACCTGCGTATCCAAACAAAAGAAAACAAACGTATTGTAAAGTAAGCATACTACAGTGAGTGTGATTTGTTAAAGCGACACTACTGCATATTGGGCGACGTCTTCTTTCGCTATGTATCAACCCACCCTGCGAACTTTTCCCTCTTCCTGCTGTACACTGTGTACCTTCAAGATGTGAAATGTGCAAGCGTAAAATGATTGCACGTGTCTGATGTCTCCTCAAATGTACATCAATATTTGTATATATATAGAATATAAATGTACAGCTTGCGCCCCGTTATGTTACGACAAGCGGCACACGGCCACATTTTTAAGTGTGTGTGTGTGTGTGTGTGTGCGTGCGCGTATATATATAGATATATATACATATACATATATATATACATACATATACATATACACACACTACTTACAAGCTTCCCATTAATTTAGGCAGCTACGTATATTAATTATTGCGATTTTTATACGTGCAGCCCGCAAACATGCCCAGAGTGGCCCTTTGAAGGAAAATGTTCTATGTCCCTAGTAAGGAATCTGTACATCCACTGAAAGCAGTTCATTATGTCCCCAATCTGGCCAAATTATTTAAAGTTTGCAGTTCTGCTCATACCGTGTAGTCTGGTACTTAGTTACCAACGTTTAAGAGGACCCTTCTGTGTCCATCCGAAACACCGGAATTTGTCGAACCAACTGCGTGCGTCACGTTCTAGAATACTGTAAGTTTTAACACCACACATTACTCGGTTGACAGTTTCCGGTTGACTAAACTGAAAGCGTAAATTCGTTTTACAGGGTAACCCTGGCGTTTTATGCCCTTCGGTTCATACAGATTTTCTCTTTGACGTTATGAATTTTGTGACCAATAACACAGGTCAACAAGGATTTTGTACTACGAGGATAAATGTTTCTGATGTATTTTTGGACGCTGAATTCAAATATGTTTCCAGAATTGTTCTATCACCCACACCTTTACCGAGTGACAGTGAATCAAATGATGAAGCTGTAGGCCAAGCCAACAAAAATATGGATTGTGATCCAATATTTGTAGAAGCCTGTTCTTCCAATGCTGACTCAAGGAGACCTGAATGATATCGTCCGAGATTAGAACCTGTCAAAGAAGCAATCTGAACTTTTAGGAACCAGGTTAAAGGGCTGGAATCTTCTGCGCCAGGACACTAAGGTGTGTTTTTACAGCCGGCGCCATGACGAATTCAAGGATTTCTTCTCCCAGGAAGATGGTGTCGTGTTTTGCAACGATGTTTGTTCCGTTATGGAAGTTCTTGGCCATGAATACAACCCAGAACAGTGGCGCTTTTTCACTGATTCGTCAAAAGTGAGCTTAAAGGTGGTTATTCTCCACAACGGAAACAGATTCCCCTCCGTTCCTTTGGCTCGTGCAGCCAACATGAAGGAAAGTCATGAAAGCATGAAGCTGCCTTTGGGAAAGATTAAGTATGACGAATTTAAGTGGAAGTTATGTGGTGATCTCAAGTTGTGGCACTGTTACTGGGAATGCAACTCGGGTACACAAAATACTGCTGTTTCCTGTGCGAGTGGGACAGCCGGGACAAAAAGAATCACTATGTAAATAAACTGTGGCCTAAACGAACATCACTGACGCCAGGGGAGAAAAATGTCATCAGTCCTCCTCTTGTTCTTCCGGAGAAAATTTACCTGCCCCCTTTGCACATAAAGCTGGGCCTCATGAACACGTTGTGAAAGGTATGGATAAAATCGGCCGTGGATTCGAATATTTGAGGAATAAGTTCCCAAATTTGAATGACGCAAAAATCAAGGAGGGTATATTTATAGGACCCCAGATCAGGGAACTGATGCAAGACAAACAGTTCGTTGAAGACCTGAATGAGACTGAAAGAAATGCATGGTTGTCATTTATGAGGATTTTCAAGGACTTCTTAGGAAATCACAAAGCAGCGAACTATCAGGATATTGTGCAGGACCTGTTGACTTCGTACAAAGCTGTGGGATGCGATGTGAGTCTGAAAATCCACTTTCAGGAGTCACACTTGGATTTTGTGCCAGAAAATCTCGGCGAAGTCCGTGACGAAGGGTGAAAGATTTCACCAAGACCTTATGGATAAGGAAAAGCAGTACCAAGGCAAGTGGGCCTCAAGTATGTTTGCAGACTGTTGCAGGACAGTGAAGAGGGATGTACCTGACGCCAAATACCGGCGAAAGTCATACTCCTCTGCATTTTAGAGGAAAGTTTCTGCCTGTTTCAAGAACACGTAAAGTACTATTTTGCACATTTAAATTCCTCTGTGTCTTTGAAACCCTGGCTGATAGAACAATTCTGTATACATATCTCAATACAGCATAAAAAGTACTGCTAACTTCATCTATTGAAGTTCGTGGGGCAAAAAAAAAAAATTAAATTTTGTTGGCCAGTGCAATTCTTTGTATTGCGAAAGCTCTGGATTACGCAGTAATCCTGTCTCCTTTCTTCGCATTCCTTATCACGAAGTTAAGAGTTCAAATCACTACTTAAGCTTCAACAGATAACAATATGTGTAATATTTGTAGGATTTTGTTTCGGTATTTTCTTAGGAATATGAATTTTACAGCTCCGCAGGTTTGTTACAATTTATTCAGGTTTGTAATAATATTTACAATAATGTCGCCCACAAAAAGGCAGCAAAATTCCTTATTTGATTAAACATTCTATTACTTTAAATAACTTTGCATGATTTCAGGCTTCCGCCGCGATATCTGTCGGAATCTTGACACTTCATGACATGCCGAGAATTTGTCCCGAAACTTCGATAAGGAATTACCGCTCTACGCCGCGTAACATTCCAGAAGATCGCAGTCTCATTTCCTCTTCGACTTCCTGGTCCTTGAAGATGTGACCGATAATCTGTCCCGAAACTTCGGCACGGAATTACACTTCAGGCTACGTAAAATCCCAGAAGAGCGCAGATTTAAGATAGTTTTGTTCCTCGAGGCCCTTTTCCTCTTAACGCGTTTATTTATTCGGTGTTAAATATTTCATTTCATTAACTTTACTTTGCAGGTTCAAATGTCACACCGTGTAGAAATTATCTTTTTTGTGGGGCTACGTAAGACACAGTAATGATGCACAACCTTACGACGGCACTGTACCATTCACACAACTTAACACGCGCTTATTCAACAAGAATAACCTATTCAGAGTGATGTCGTCGCTGAATCTCCGACAGAGAAATCAGGCCATTCATTTTATTTGTTAATTTATACGAGTGTTTGTTAAATTGCCGGAGACATGATAGCGCCGATTTAGAAATGGCACGTCACTGAGCCTTTACCATTGGCAGGGGAGTCACTGGCGAAACAAGATCAAAAAGCAAAAGGGACGAAAAAGAATATTATGAAAGTGCTATAAATAAAAGTAGAGTTATATGCAAAGAAGGGACAAGAAATTAGTATGGAAAGGAAAGCAAAGGGGAAGAAATAACTTGAAGAGAAATTAATAAACAAGAAAAGCTGTATGTTTCTATTGACACAACAGGAGGTGTGTTAGTTAATTTAAAATATACACATGAAGGGAGCATCCAAAGTTATACAACTGTTTTGCTTATCTTACGTATATTGGACCGTGCATCATTGTGAAAGTTGAAGAATAAGAGACCAACTTGATGTTACAGTTTATTAAGTTTTATTTCACTTCTTCTATGCTCAACATGTTTCGGACATTAATACATCCATCATCAGGAGCCTGCGAATTTTCTATTGTATCACCACATTGGTTGTGTGTTCTTGTTTCGATGTGTGTTGGAGCTGAAGACTGCCACACGGATACCACCCCAACCCAGCCACACCGGAACTCCAACACACATCGAAACAAGAACACACAACCAATGCGGTGATACAATAGAAAAGTCGCAGGCTCCTGATGATGGATGTATTAATGTCCGAAACATGTCGAGCATAGAAGAAGTGAAATAAAAGTTAATAAATTGTGACATCAAGTTGGTCTCTTATTCTTCAACTGTTTTGCTTATATTTAAATATTTGTTACCGGAAGGTTCGGGGAAATTTTCAACTAATGGGAAAATTGTTTTACTTAATTTGAGCCAAGACAACCTGGATGACATTTGAGATCTATGAAGTTCCTTTGGGCAGACTCGAAAATAAAAAGACGAATTTACTTTAGGGAGCTTCTAGCGTACAGCTGTAAGTTTCGAAAGATGAGACTCTAAAATAAGGTGTAAAATTCCTTCGAGAAGACTTTAAATGAAAATTGTAAAATTCTTATGAGCAGACTCTAAAGCAGAATTTAAACTTCCTCTGAATAGACTCTAAAGTACAAGGTGAAGTTCCTTTCAGCAGACACCTTTGGTGTACCGCGACAATTTTCAGGTAAGAACAACCACTGGGCATTAGCAGGGAACGTACGAATTGTTGAAAGTTCTGATCCTATACGTTGTAGCACATTTCTTGTATAAATGCGGACAGAGGACTTTTTAAAAATAACGATTTATTTTTAGACAAACCATTCACCGGTTTATCCTAACGTCGTAGATAAAATGCAATGAATGAAACAATCGACCTACGCACTAAGTCTGGAATTACACCTAAACTGCGAGCTAAATACTTATTACTTTATCCCCATTGTAATCTTAACTACTTTTCCTGTTTTTTCCACATACTGAAAACCTTATTTGTACAAAGTGAATGGTACAAATAAGTAGTGCTTATTTGGGATAAGATGTGTTTAGAACGTTAAATCTTTCTCTTACTTTGTGGCTCTGCTTTTCTTTTCACTTATCTCCCATATCTTCATATGGGCTGGGTAGCTCAGTCGGAATAGCGACTGACTACGGGCTGGACGATCCGGGATCGAATCCCGGTGGGGATGAAATTTTCCGCCCGTCCAGACCGGCCCTGGGGCCCACCCAACCCCCTGTACAATGGGTACCGTGTCTTTCCCGGGGGTAAAGTGCGACCGGGGCGTGCTGCTGACCACTCACCCCCTTCTAGTGCCGCGGTCATGGAAGATTAGAGCTATACCTCTGCCCACCCTCTGGGCTACACCGGGCCTGTAACGGAATCACTTTACCTTTACCTTTACCCATATCTTCATGCATCGTATTTATTATCCTTCTTTCTGAAAGTGTGAGAGAGACAACCCATTTCTTGTACTAGTCTCCTAAGAGGCTTGTGTCTATGTCGTCAGTTCGAACATCGTAGAAAATGCGATGTTTCCTTTTGAAATGCCACACGTATGTAAATCTCCACGTACAGTGTCTGCTATCTTTGCCCGACTTTAAGCAAAACCCGAAAGTGCCGACGAACTTTAATAAAAATTTTAAATATGAAATATCACGAAAACATCTGAAGTGGCAGTCGCGTTGTTCCATGCAGAAGGACGGACGGAAAGATAGGACGAGGCTAGTAGATGTTATTCGCTTTGCAATTGCTTCTACATATATTTATGATAAAGTTAGAAGTATGAAGGACATATTAGTCTTATATGAGGTCCGTTAATTTCGCCTTAGGGGCGACTTTTAAGTAATTTGGCAAAAAGTGATTTGGTCGAGCATAGCGGAATGCATACAGTGATCAGCAAGCTTACGTTTTTCAGTTCCATTTTCCTTTCTTGGTAGCTTATGAACAGTGTACTGTGTTGAAAGGCGTCACTAGAACTTCAGTGGATGTGCGATTTACAGCAGTCTGCAGCTAAGAAACATAAACAGATTGATAGTTTTATTGATTTACAGTTTATCGCTTGTTCGTGCTACTCGACAGGTAGCCAGGTTATGAAGTGAGTGACAATACCTCGAGTAGGAATACAACCTGCGACCCCAAGTGTCAAGTACCCCAGACAGCCCATACCAGCGGCCGCGACGACTCGAGGTCAGCACGCGCCGAGAGGCAAGACAAAAGGGAAATAGGAGAAAAAACAAATATGGAACATGATGGAACGAAAGTCGCGGCTTACTCTTAACAAAAATATGGGGCTTCGGGACTGGGATACCGTTGCTACAGTCCCAGGACTGAGATATCATTACAACAGTCCCGGGTCTGAGATAACATTGCTAAAGTCCCGGGACTGGGATAGCATTGCTACAATCCCGGGACTGGGATAGAATTGCTACAGTCCCGGTACAGGGATAGCATTGTTACAGTCCCGGGACTGAGATAGCATTGCTTCAGTCTCGGGACTGAGATAGCATTGTTGCATTCCCGGGACTGAGATATCTTTACTACAGTCCCGGGACTGAGATAGCATTGCTGCAGTCCCGGGACTGGGATAGAATTGCTACAGTCCCGGGACCGAGATAGTATTGCTACAGTCCTGGGACTGGGATAGCATTGTTACTGTCCCGGGACTGAGATAGCATTGCTACAGTCCCGGGACTGAGATAGCATTGCTACAGTCCGGGGACTGAGATAGTATTGCTGCAGTTCCAGGACTGAGATATCATTACTACAGTCCCGGGACTGGGATAGCATTGCTGCAGTCCCGGTACTGGGATAGCATTGCTGCAGTCCCGGGACTGAGATAGTATTGCTACAGTCCTGGGACTGGGATAGCATTGCTACAGTCCCGGGACTAAGATGGCATTGCTACGGTCCCGTATGTAGAATTATCGTGACTGAACGCCTTACCGCTTCTGAAGTCTCCTGTGCATTAACAGGCTGCTAATTATTTTGACGTTAGGCATCCATTTGAGCTAATTACGATAACAATTGGTATTATCACCGTCAACACACGTTTACTCATGTTAATATTAATTCGTCACATTTTTTAATGACAAGGTATTTCGACCATAACAGGTCAACCGCAGGACAATCACAAGTACAAAGATATATACATATTAAGATTGTTTAAAATTATTTGTTAGTTGGATTGAGATCAATAATTCAGGGTCTTCACCTTAACATTTTATGGCGGTAGACACTCTTAGCTTGATCTAAATGACACATAATTTTATAAAATGCTAATATGTATATGTATTTTGTACTAATGGTTGGCCTGAGGATGAGAGTAATATGGCTGAAACATGTTGCCACGAAATAATATGACGAATTGAATTTGACATTAATAAAGTTGTGTTGACTGTCAGAAGAACCAGTTACCGGTGTAGTGTAATAACTGGGGTAATTCTTGTTTGACAGCGTGTCTGTTATTCCCAGTGATAATGGCAGTTAACAAGGTTACCAGCAATTTTTAATGAAGTTTCTCGTCAATTACAAGGCGATGAACAATCCTTATTTAGGCTCATCACGGTTTATCTCTGTCTCTCCAAACAGAGGCCGAAACAATAAATTTCGATTAATCTAAGATCGCCTTCTTCCGAATTCTCATCTACTCGCAATTCCTGTTCGACTTTCCATAACACTAGACGCTCACGATCTCTAGAACAGAGCTATTAGCTAAATCTGTCATCGATTCTTATTCGCTGTTCTACGACAGCCTGACCCTGAATTTGAAGGCACACGATCTTTCGCAAGATCGATAATTGTTTGTCATTCGACACGGTTTAACATGGCAGTCAACGAGATTATTCAGCCCTCATTCATCTCAGGCTAAGACAGTAGATGTCACCGTTGTACCTACAAGTCGACACGGCCCAACACCCCAGAAGATTGAATGCTTGAGATATCTCTCGCCTACACTGTATGTCTTCTCTCTCGATTCTCGGAAACGGAAGGGCCCTGAAGTTTTAGAAATATAATAGGCGACGAAGATGCTGTGTGCAAGTCTGCCCTGTTTGTTGGGGTTACATCTCCTTTTTCGGTAACCGGTGATGGTGTAAACAAAAAAAACCACACACATGGAAAAATGCCACTGCATATTGTGCCTCAAAATTTAACAGAGGTCAGAATATTCACTTTTTCTCGTGAGTCAAACGTATCGAACAGTAAAGATACGTGCGATGGTCGCTGAAACACAACTATGTTTGAAGAATAAAAGACCAACTTGATGTCACGTGCTATTTTATTTCACTTCTTATGTGTTCAACATGTTTCGGACATTAATATATCCATCATCAGGAGCCTGCGACTTTTCTATTATCCGTGTGGCAGGCTGAAGCCTGCCACATGGATACCACCCCAACCCAGCCACACCGAAATTCCAATACACATCGAAACAAGAACACACAATCAATGTGGTGATACAATAGAAAAGTCGCAGGCTCCTGATGATGGATGTATTAATGACCGAAACATGTTGAGCATAGAATAAGTGAAATAAACCTTAATAAACTGTGACATAAAGTTGGTCTCTTATTCTTCATCTATCACAATGATGCACGGTCCAATAAACACATGAAACAGATTACGTTTCGTCCTTAAAGGGCTAATCACCCTTACAAATTGTAGGTGAAGGATACGACATATGAAGTTCTTCCGGACATTTACGCTGTACAGCTCTGTGGCAAACCTTGTGAAGAGACGCGCGCTTTCTCTATCTGCATGTCAGAAACAAACAAAAATCACGTAGATTTACAGCACAGCATCACTTTACTTAATAGGAAAAGGTTTATTGACTCACCATTTTGTGTGTTATAGATGAATATGATTCATTGGTAGTAGTTAAAAGGCGGACCAGAAAGCCGAAACACCCGTCCGCATTCTAGACATTTTCCGGCTAAGGTTTACATAATGTGCACTTGCAGTGAATTCGTGATTTTAAGTGTTAACTTAAAAGTCTGTAGTGTATAATAACTGAGGACTGGAAGGGCCGTCTGTCAGAAATGTTACACTTTCTCATAATCTTCTTTCTTCCTATTACAGTTTATCGAATAAAATACAGGACAGACCGTCTGCTTACTGACGCTGTTAATCCAAAAATTATAAAGCAACAGGTTTTAACAATAATCTAGATGAAGCAAAAAAGAAATGTTATCGAACAAAAATGTGTATAATACTGGGCAGAGCGCCGCAATTTGGCACCCCCTGACCTGTCCTTATTAAGAGAAGTAATTAGGAATCACAATAAGTGTATTCGTAGAGATTCAAAATTTCAACAGATTGCGGTAACCTGATGTTACACACGAGCGTAAACTTACCTAGTGAGATTAGAGGACATACTTCAGTTTTTTCTTGTATAAATGGGGCCATAAAAAGAGAATCAACATAATGGTGGTGATGATGATGGTGGTGATGATGATGATGATGATATTACAATGTTGGAGGTATGCTTGCTTAAACCAAGGGAAACTGCTGCAGTGAGAGCCATGGGATGAAAATGCTATTACCTTAGAACACGTACCCTAATCCTTCGTTTGCATCTGAAACAGAATAAAGTCTAGACATAAAAGTATACCCACTGCCAGAAACTGAGACTGCAAACGAGCACGGAAAAGTGTGTGTGTGCCTTGTTCGTCTTTTGTTTGGCTTGAAGTTGGTACTTCGCTGACACTGTGCACTGCGCGCACTGAAACATTTCATAAAAACACTCAAAAGACCGAGAAATGAAACAAGCAGAAGTACTGGAAAAAAGAATACCGAGCACGTCTAGAGAGAAAGAAAAGAGAAAAAGGAAGAAAAGGGAGAGTGTGAACAAAAATGTTAGTAAAAACTTTTAAGAAAATGATACATGAAAAGCTTGATTCGTAGTGTATTTAACGACGATATGTGAATTTCAGTTACTAATGATGGTAAAACCATGATGGTGAAATTGAAAGCAATACAAAGAAGGGATCGTAGCCTATTTCAGTATAAGAATTCCCTTGGTACAGCCGCAGAAAGCTACAAAAATCCTGAGATGTCCACAGGCAAGACTTGAACCCAGCACTTCTCAGTATGTGTTTGGAGCTTCAGACCTCAATAAAATTACTATGAAAGAGACAGAAAAGTGCAGGAAAATGGAAGAAGACAAGAGTAAAGGGGATTAAACAGGAAAAAAAAGAACAAATACTAGACACTAACACGTTCAGGCAAAAACGGAGAAAAGAAAGAACATAATAACATGAAAGAAGGAGATTTCGAACGGAAGCAGAAATGTAGCTTTTAACAGTTAAATAAGAAAAGTCAAGAAGCAAGCAAGGTTGACTTCATCGCACACAAATTACCGGGGAACGGCACTCTAAGTTTGACGTAAGCAGTAAATTACTGTTCAGATCATTTAATTAGTACACCAACTAATGCACATACACAAATTGTTTTACATTAAAACATTTAAAATCGATTATGAATTAAAAATTTAAATTTAAAAATTTAAACACGACTTGCACAATTTGACAAGCTGCCACAACACTAAATTAATATAAGAAAATCAATCAGTGAATGTATTTTTTAAAATGTGACTTTAGCACGGAACAGCGAAACTCCCTGAAGATGATCTTAGGATCGAAACATGTTGGAGCGATTTTAAATGTTTTAATGTAAAATTTTTTATGTGTGTGCGTTAGTTGGTGTGCTAATTAAATGATTCTACGAAATGCACGGTGCAACGATGAAGATACTGATCAGATGTTCAGCATTCGTCAGATAACTCAGACAAAAAAAAGAGGGGGGGAATAAAATGCGGCAGTACATTAGATATTTATAACATTCAGGAAAGTGTAGGATCCCGTAAGGAGGATGGTTTTGTATATTACTGTTACGAAACTAGAAAGATAGTTTAAATAAAACTTGTTTAACTGAAATCTACAGCAAAATTTCAAGAAGGCTAACAGTTGTCTAAAGACTTTCTTACTCAGAGGTATGAAACGAGGTAACGTTCCACAGCCACTGTTTTTTTTCTTTCAATTTCTTTTTAATAGAGGAGTCTCCAAGAAAATCAGGAAAGGCTGAACCTGAACTGGACAAGTCATCCGTAAAATATGAACCAACAAGATGTACTATTTTCTTTAATTTATTTCAATAATAATTCTCTATATGTTTCGAAAAGGCTTGCTGCTCATCATCAGAAGGATCAACCCTGTATAAACAGCAAATTGTATAGTCATGCGTTATGTTGACTGGCCGTTGTCAGAATCAGGATCCCGCTCCTGCCAGCAAACAAGATTAAAATACAAAGAAGTTTAATTTTGCCTGATGTTTTGTATGGGTGTGAAACGTGGTCTTTCACATTAGGGAAAGAAGATAGGCTGGGGGTGTTCATGAATAGGGTGTTGAGGAAGATATTTAGGCCCAAAAAGGAGGAAATAAGAGGGGGAGAAAGCTGCATAATGAGGAGCTTTCTGATTTATATTTGTCGCCAAATATTATTCGGGTGATCAAATGACCGCGGACATGATGGTGGGGCGTGTGGAACTCTTGGGCAGAAGAGAAATTTATACTTGGTTTTTGGTAAGGAAACCTGAAGGAAAGAGGCCTCTTGGCAGACGTAGGAAAAGGTGGTAGGATGATATTAAAATTTGTGTTAAAGAAGGAGGATAGGATAGAAGTAGAATGGCGTGGAGTGGCCAGAATTCACTTTGGTGAGGGTGGTTCTTTAGGACATGGATATTAACTCCCAGGTTCTGTGAAATGTGGAGAATTTCATGATTAGCTGAGGAACTGTAGCTTTTAAAGGATTGTGATCTATGCAGTCAGTCGTTTGGCAAATCGGGAGGGCCTACAAAATAAGAAAAGGCAAAACAGAGAGAATGGAAGAATACAAAAGAAATGATATCAAGAAAGAAAGGAATGCAAAAGAAAGGGAAATGCTTAAAAAAAGAGAAAAAAAAGTAAAAGTCGAAATGAACGATACCAGATAATGTACAGTCCATTATGTTATATGTAAATCATAAGTACGTGGTTGAGTAAAGAGAAAACCAACTTGATGCCACTTATTTAATTATTTATTCAATACTCATTAAATGCTCAACATGTTTCGGCCGTTAATACGACCATCTTCAGGAGTCTGCGACTAACTGGTT
>Ga0123355_10006969_pt1 | contig 16832 bp, 13 predicted proteins | sample TergutEmb28metaG_3_FD_89872 | JGI IMG/M metagenome (GOLD analysis project Ga0123355, IMG submission 89872) | Embiratermes neotenicus P1 segment gut microbial communities from Petit-Saut dam, French Guiana - Emb289 P1 | ecosystem: Host-associated > Arthropoda: Insects > Digestive system > Gut ...
CTCTGGCTATTATCTCCGTAACCGTTCAACTTTGGATATAGGTGTTTTGGGTTATATCGGTATAGTTTAACATAAGGAACACTCTCCCGAAGTCTAGCACATTCCTCCTGGGACACCCTGTATAAAACTCTAACATCATTACATATCACATATCAAGTTACAATCTTCTATCTAAAATTAAAAGTTTAAATCATGATAAAAACTGCTCAATCCTGATTGAAAGGGCATCTCTTATCTCACTCCTTCTACTCTGTTGATGAATTCACCTCTGTTGAAAATTCTTAAGCTATATAAGAACATACATAAAATATTTATCAGACTAGCATGTATGTTGGCATATCAAATATTGTGCATCCACTCTTAATGGCATCTGTAAACAGTTTCAGAGTCTCCCTTATGTACGCAAGTTACACACTGGTAGTAGTGTTTTGTATAAAGAATAACACGCATTGTTGTATTGTGTCATGTTATACAGCGTCTGTAAATAAATTGTACAACTATACATTCATATTTACAATGGTGTCAAGCAGTTACTTCAGTCTATAAGTGAAATATGCTTTTGCAGTTGTGTTATGACACGTTTCACATCCTTTGGTTTGGCCCAAAGAATAATCATGCAAATTCAGTTCTATTATGTTCTATTCTACTCTTACCAGCTTGTCACACTTAAATTAGAAGGCCTTGTACATTCTCCATTGTGCAGCTGCTAGTCACTGTTGGCAGTGTTAACAAAGTTTCTTCACTTCAGTTCTATCACATTTGACTGCCAATAATGCCCAACAGGAGAGCAAAATGTGGATTGTCCTATCACTCACTTGCTCATGCTCTCTCTCTCTCTGTCTCTTACCCACACCCACACACACACACACACACACATACACATGCAGCAGCAGAAGTGACAACCATAACAAAACAGTTTTCAAACTTCTGTAATTTAGGTAAGTTAGATCAGAACTCCAGTATGCTTAGTGTCATGACTATGGAACATGATACTGAAAACATTAAATTAGTTCCTGCTCCTTTAAGTTTTTGGTTTCCTCATTATTTATGCACCAGACTGAACAGTCTTCCCAAAATATACTTTGGCGAGATTTGAGACTTCCATAACCGTAACTATGAACCGAGCTGTATTCTTGGATGTCCTGCAGTCTGATGCAAACATACAGATGTGTCATTCACTCTGATGCAATGGTAGAGGTGTGTCATACACCTGATATGTGTAGAAATGTGTCCTGCAGTCTGATATAAACACACAGGTGTGTCATGCACTCTAATGTAAATGTAGAAACGTTTCACAGGCATATGCTGCCTCCATCATCTACCCTGCAGGAAGCATGATCTCCTCTAATTTCAGTGCACATCTCTCTATATAGAATCACGTCTCAGAAGACAAAAATATTCCGTTTTCAAATTTTGGATTACAACATTTGTCACTTGTAAAATCGAAGCACAGTCTTTATAAAGTGGGTACAAAAACCCTACAATTTGCTATACAGTACATACTTCTAATACTGGAAAGTGAAAGGTTAAACAAACACGAATCCTATAAATTTAGGAAACATCAAAACAAACCATCACTCACCTTTGCATCACTTGCAACTTCTGGCATATGCTGTCGCTCATCTTTTAAGGTATCAAAGTAGCCGTCACTCTGTGAACACATCTGGTGACAGTCGCTGTCAGAGTCTGCTTCCACTTTACTTGTATCCATCTTAAGCTGTGTGATGAATTACGGGATTACGTAGAGTGATGATGTTTTTCAATGAACAAATATACTGTAAATTTTGGAAACATCAAGACAAAATATCACCCACCTTCGCCTCACTTGTAACCTCTGGTAAAGCTCGTCTCTCCTGTTTTAAGCCATCAAAATAGCCGTCACTCTGGGAACACATCTGGTGACAGTCACTGTCAGAGTCTGGTTCCACTTTAATTGTATCCATATCAAGCTGTGTGATGAATTACGGGATTACGTTAAGTGACGATGTCTTCCACCCTGACAAATGCAATTATTAAGGCCTTACACACGTACATTTATACCGTAGCTAAAAAAGAAAAATGGACATGAACGGCAAGTCTGGAATACGAAAAGTACCGAACATGTGCACACACGATCCCGCTTAAATGGCATACAAAACAGTACCAGAGTAAAACTTTCGCTTCTCCTGGTTTATTCAACCTACAATATTAACAACCATAGCCTCCTCGTACACAACGGCAGAGACTACAACACACATCACACATGATCTGTGCACATCACTAACAAATGCTAGCGTATACCGCACTCCACAGATTATCCATGGTTATCACGCCTATGACAGGTCAGCCAACGGTACAAAAACGATAGCAATTGGTTTGGGGAGGTGGCGAGTCCAATTTGTGATTACGGGTTTACAAAATTTTCAAAAAAAGATTACACAGTCGCTTCAAAGCTCAAAAATTATCCGCCACGGCTTGTACAGAACATGTAATCATACGGTGCTTTAAAAATAAACTCCTATGCCACCGACATTTGCGATCTGTGAACATTGGAAGCGCTAATCGAGCTACTTCAGCCAGTAGAGGTCCTTTAACGTTTTACGTATCTCATCTTTCCTAGCAGCTATATTGTTCACAAGTTCATGTTTTGTTTAACAGAGTACTCAGCTGTGCGCCTGGGGAAGGAATATTAAAGCATCTGTCCTAATTGGTAGTTAACACTTCTAGCAATAAACACGGCATTTGCTCAACAATTAAACAGTGCTGTGCACCCACTTTGTTCACTTCATTTGCTCTCACAGCAGGGGGCAAGGCGCTATCCGCAAATCATGACACACTACCCCTTGAGAAAGAACCCATGGTACCCACTGAAAAGGAGGCTGGTTGGGCCCAAAGGCAACTCTGTACATTGTGGAGATGAGGAAAGCCTTGTGTGCTGCCAGGAATTGAACCCCAGATAGTCCAGCCCATAGCTTGGCCAGCATACCACATACATATCCACTCTAACATAACCACAATTCAATTCTAAATTTCATAGCATACAGTATGAATATATGTAGCATAAGAACACAAACTCCCAATAATAAATGCAGAATTACAAACTTTGGATGCATCTGTGTACATGATGATTCCAAACACAGACTTTTTAATTTGCAACAAAAATGGCTGACAAAAAATGTGAATATAGAGTCACTGTGACTGCTGTGCTTCTAGACATTCTAACAAATATTGCTGAGGGACACACTAAGCCCTCCACTAGCCAAACAACTCTGACCTTCCTCTGCCCATAAAATATATGGCATGAGCACACACCCAACAGCAGAGACTTACATCCCACAAGAAAACCTCAAGTCATGTCACAGTTTGAAACAGCTCTCTTGTTCTATCTCTTGCCTCTGACACAATTCTCCTCACTTACTGTAAATTAAATGGCACCTCTGGCAAAATGCTTGTCACACACTGCTATTTAGATGTCACCTCCAGCAGAAATCTTGTCACATTTTGTTTACTAATCTCCCACACATAGCTTCGTGAAAACCCTATAAACATTGCACTTAACTGTTTTCTTCCCCTTTCTCACTGCAACTACATGCCTCAGCTTCCACCGTATTAGAACAGTGTTCCATACTTATTACATGCGAAATGTATCTCTGTATAAGAATGGGAACATCCTGATCAGTACTCTCTAATCCTTTCCCTTCTTGATCTACTTGATATCTAAAATGTTCATGTCCCATGATACTGAGTGCACAACAGCTCAGAAAGGCTGATGACTCCTCAGCATCACATTCATCTACATCATGCCTAGTAATATGTCAAAGTGTATTTTCTAAGAACAATTAAAATATGTTATGCAAGTGCCATATGCAGTAGTTTCACACACTTCTGTAACACACTTTCAATGTGTAATGATGCATTCTAAACATAAATAATTTACAAATATATAATGTATTCATGTGTACCAATTTGAGGACCACAAGGTTCTCTTAATGAATTACTGCAGTGAAGCTTTAACAAAATAATGAAGCATGCCAGAAATACACAGTGAGGGTAGCATGTTGCTACCACTGCTACAGGAACAAAGTGAAATGGTTCACTTTGGTTCCAAATGCAGTAAGCCCAGGGAAGGGAAAAAAAATTACTGCATCCACAGAGACAACTACTGAAGGAGTGATTACATGTATAATAAGGGACGAGAGCAGGAACTTTAGCACAAAGACACACACACAACCATACTCAGGTGAGTTTATGGGATAGGATCTGTGCAAACATGCTCAGAGACACACTTAAGGAATAGCAACAATGGATATAAAGATTTGCTAAGGCAGCGTAGTCAGTCTAGTGACTAGGTTATGGGCTGGACGTTCTAGGTTTTGATTCCTGGCAGTGGAAAGAGGTATTTCTCTTCTCAGGAACACCGTGGGTTCCCACACAGCCTCCTATCCAATGAGTACAGTGGATCCTGGCTGTATTCAGTATGTTCATCTTGCAACAGTACATACGTTTCAGCATCATTACTGTCAGAACCCCATATCATAAATAAGTTTGTATATTATAGCAAAAATATTGCAACCACCCTTCCAACGCACCATCAACAACTGAACACAGTACAGTATAAGCAAACCAAACATAGTACAGTATCAGCAAATCAAATGCAGTGCAGTATCAGCAAGCTGAACACAGCTTAGTATCAGCAAATGGCATTATCAGAAAACAGATCACAGCACAGTACCAGCAAATGGAACACAACACAGTATCAGAAAATCGAATGCAGCACACTATCAACAAACCGAACACAGTACAGTATCAGTGAAATGAACACAGTACAGTATCAGCCAACCAAACACAACACAGTATCAGCAAACTGAACGCAGCACAGCATCAGCAAACTGAACACAGTACAGTATCAGCAAATCGAGCACAGCACAGTATCAGCAAATCGAGCACAGCACAGTATCAGCAAACCGAGCACAGCACAGTATCAGCAAACCGAACACAGCACAGTATCAGCAAACTGAACACAGCACAGTATCAGCAAACTGAACACAGCACAGTATCAGAAAACTGAATGCAGCACAGTATCAGCAAACCGAGCACAGCACAGTATCAGCAAACTGAACACAGCACAGTATCAGCAAACTGAATGCAGCACAGTATCAGCAAACTGAATGCAGCACAGTATCAGCAAACCGAGCGCAGCACAGTATCAGCAAACTGAACACAGCACAGTATCAGCAAACTGAATGCAGCACAGTATCAGCAAACTGAACAGAGTACAGTATCAGCAAACTTATTACAAATTTTAGAATTCAATAAATTTCTGAGCTTCTCATTAACTTCACCTGTAGAAATGACAGGTAAGGACACTTAAAAAATAAATCTAGAAGCCCAGACTATTTCAATGCTTTCACATACAATTCTCTTGTGAAAAACTGCTGCAGTTACACTCATAATATCCTCTGCTGAAATACAGGCTCCCTGAGCAAAGCAGCTATATTGCACAGACATCCTGCAACGTCTGGAACATGCTATGACAGCTGCCGTACTCAGAAAGGGACAAACTGTGTTTAAAAACGTAACAACTCTCTTTTCTGTGAGCAACATGTTATAAATATGTCACTTTGAACAGCTCCATGTGTGTCAGCACCAAGTCTTTGCGACATATCAAATGAGAGGAATCCATAACCACAATTCTACAAGCAGCTGATGATGCAGGAACACAAATCCAAAATCATTTCTGTATAAATAATAACTTACGAATTAAACAGTACTTATAGCATTTACTCTACTGTAAACTAACATTCTTCTGTTCTCTCACTGCTTGAAACTGCCAGCAGGGTTAACGATGGCATCATTCATAGAGGGACAATACAGATGGTCATGGTGTTTACTGCCCAAGAATTTACAGCACACTTTATTGCAATACAGCTATGTGGTTATGTTCAATACAACCTAAAAATATTATGTTACATTCCTGTATTCCTCAGTGCTGCCAACTGCAGCCTCCAGTAGCTGAATTTTAACCCATGCACCTGGTAGCAGAATAACTGTGGTTGATTAGTAATATATAATACTCTTCAAACCAAGTTTCAGGTGTAGCTCAATTTCAGCCTGACAGCCAGATTTTAGAATAAGGGCAGCATGAATGCTACATGCTAATACCCTAAATCTGCAATATAAGTAGCAAGACTGTTGTGCCGATATCCTCATTTGAAGTTTTTTTATATTTTGGTGTATGTAAAAATTAGGGGTAAGCTTACATGCAGTTCATGTTGCAACTGAGTAAACAGAGGACACCACATTGTGTGGATTCTGTTCCTGAATCATCCTGATGTTGATACTATTGTGGTAACACAGTTGTGCCCCCAGCTCACACTCTCCTAGAGATGTGTCACATCTGAAACACTTTGCAAAACATGTCACTTTATGAACATATGCTGGAAAAGTGTGGTCAGAATACGCAGTATGAGGCATGTTCAATATGTATGGTTCCCTAGCCTGCAACTTGTGCACTGATCAAGTACTTTATTTTTCTGGACCATCCACCCTATAGTCCTGACCTCGTCCTGTCAGACTATTTTTTATTTCAGCCACTGTAACAACACTTGGGGAAGTGGAAACAGGTGTTTTAAAGTGTTTCTGAATGCCACTGTGTGTGATTCTAATGCCAAAGAATTTTTTTAACTTCTGCCAAGATGTGACAAATGCTCCGGGGATTATGTTACAAAACAATGATATCTCAGTGGAATCAACAAGTTACACTCAATATTGTAATGGCTTCTCATTTCATTTTTGTGACCTAGGATATCTTCCTTATTGAACAACCTTTGCATATCCAGAGAGAATATATTTCACACATGATACTTGGAAAGTCTTTCTCACAACCAATACCACTGGCTAAAAACTCCCTCCACGATATGCGACATAAAAAGGTAAGTAAAGGTAAAGTGCACCCTTGTGCAGGCACTGGGGCCCTGTACAGGCCGTACGGCCCATAGTGGGAATAGAGATATAGCTCTACTCTTTCTTGACCACAGCACTGGAAGGAGGTGAGGGGTCAGCGTCATGCTCTGGCCACTCTTTACCCCCAGGAAAGACCCAGTACCCACTGTATAGGAGGCTGGGTGGGCCCCAGGGCCAGTCTGCACAGGTGCGGAAAATCTCACCCCCACTGGTATTCGATTCCCAGACCATCCAGCCTGTACCCAGTTGCTATACCAACTATGCTACCCGGCCCACTAGATATGTGACATATCTAGAACTTTTTCTCTCCTGTATCTCAGCAGTTCCTGTCCAAAATAGTTGCTACATATCACTGTTTTGTGTGTTGCTACAGGAGTAAAACCTCAGAAATGGCATTGCCACAGAGATCAGATGTAAAGGATTTCTGTATGTTCAGTAAACATGTGATACTCTAGTGCCCTCACTACAGGGCCTTGGTGCCACCCTCACACTGCAACTGATAGCCCCTTTGGGCTGACAGACTGATCATTCAATTTTGTGTCTTCCCCCATAAATACATCACTTAAACCAACCAACCAACTAACCCTACATAACACATAGCTTCTTGAGAAGCTAACAGTTCCTCAGCTGGTCAAGAAATTACGCACATAATATGGTACCCGAATGTTCATTACCACATTAACAAACAGCCCACAACTTGTCCCTAACTTCAGCCAGCTGATTCCAGTCCACACCTTCCCAAGCTATTTCCTTCCTTTAGTTTTCCATGCTGGCAGCCGAGATAGTGCAGTCGGTACAGTGACTTGCAACAGGATGGCAACAAAACCCACTCAGCCTCCTGTACATTGGGCCCCAGATTTTTCCCAACGGTGAAGTAGCTGATAATGGTGCTGACCACTGACCACCTTCTAGTGCCAGGTTGTGAATGAGCTGGAGCTATACCTCTGCTTCCCCTCTGTGCCTGCATAGGCAGGTCATGCAGTGACCTTAAACCTTTAGATTTCCATACCAAAACCCTGTATGGATACCCTGTACAAGCCAAATGTGCCTCCCATCTCATTTTTCTTCACGTGATCACCGTAACTATATTTAGCTAGAAGTACAAATCATGATGCTAGACTTTATGCAATTTTCTCCAACCTCCAATTACCTCCTTCCTTTCAAAACCACATACTTTTCCCAGCACCCTATTCTAGAACACCCTCTGCCTACATTCCTCCCTTATGTGAGACCAAGTTTCATACCCATACAAAGCAACAGGCAACATTACTTTTAAGTATATTTCAGTCTTTTTGTTTTAGGTAGCAAATGGGAAGACAAAAGTTCCTAGACCAAGTGATAGCAAGCATTCTCTAGAATTTTATCACAACTGTAAAGTGTCTCAAGTGTTGTTGTGGGTTTCTGCACTGTGAAAGTAATTGTTAGAGCATGTCTCCCTTCAACCATATCACTCTTCTGCACTAATGATTATGTGACTTCAGATCTGCACTTCACCTCAGTGCTCTCCCGTATTTCACATACGGATTCAGATATACCATGTTAAGTACAGTCAACACAGTTACTTTAAAAAAGGTATATTTTGTATCTGTGGCCACATGACTTGCACGTCAAGTTCCGATTAGGCTCGTGTACAAAAGTCACAGAGAAAAAGCAATTTATTACATTCCTGGGGTGAAAGTGCTAAGACCTCAAATTATTCTTCTACATATATTTGCAAGTAATTTTGTCAAAACTGACACAAAGATCAGTTCTCTATTTATGTTAACAGCAATAAAATACCATCAAGGTAGCAGTTTAAAAAAAAGCATAAAACCTGCGACAAGAAGAAAATATGGTTATGAAAAGCAACGTCCCACAGGACACAGACGTATTCAGTTACAAATGGTTATGAACATAACATTGTTTCTGTTCACACTGACAGTGCTGTTTGAAAAGTATTTGGTAATGCTCATGTAATCAGTTATTTGTGTTTCTAGCAATTCTGAACACGTTGAACGTGTTCTGGACAACATAGCAAAGTAGCCTTGGGAAGTGTTGTACTTGGATACGCCCAGCATGACATGACATGGCGTGACATGACGTGACAGGAAGCCAGACAGAACATAAAACTCTATTGCAAACTGCTGTGTTGTTTGTACTTTACACATTCCATGAACACAAAATGCAATGGGATGTTCCATTACAAATTTCACATGAAGCATGAAAATCTGCCAATTCCAGCGTCCCCTTTGTAAGAGTGATTTCCACACACGCACACGCATGTGCATCAAACTAATATCTATTATAAATGCACTCCCACATCACACTGAAAATGCAGTCATGTGCATTACAATGTGACATGTGAAGCTCCTCCTTTTTTTGGCAAATATTTTTTACATTCAGTGTATTTAAAGAGTTTATCACCAATGCGTGTTAACAGATGTCACTTCATGGCACACTGCCCACAGGCCACTTAACACACCTTTCAGCCGTGGATCTAGGAAATGTACCTTCAGCTGTCTAGACAATGCAAATCACCGTCTACATGCAAAGTGCTAGAAAGTCATTTAACTTGCACATGTGTAATAAGGTGTTTCTTCAAGTATTCACGCTGGGAAAATGATTTCCCACACTCATCACATTTAAAACACTCTCGGCTTGTGTGTATAAGACAATGTTTCTTCAAATTTTCACTCTGCGAAAATGACTTCCCACACTCATCACATTTAAAATGTCTCTCGCCTGTGTGTATGAGAATGTGGCGGGTCAGGTGCCCACTGTACGAAAATGATTTCCCACACTTATCACACTTGAAGCGTTTTTCACCAGTGTCTGTACAAGTGTGACTACTTAGCTGTTTGTTCTGTGAAAACAATTTCCCACACACATTACATTTGAAAGGCTTTTCACCTGTGTGGATAAGAATGTGTTTCTTCAAATATTCACCCTGTGAAAATGATTTCCCACACACATCACATTTAAAATGCTTTTCACCTGTGTGTATAAGAACATGTTTTTTCAAATTTTCACTTTGTGAAAATGATTTGCCACATTCGTCACATTTGAAACGTTTTACACCTGTGTGTGTAAGAATGTGACGAGTCAGATGCCCACTGTGTGAAAATGATTTCTCACAAACATCACATTTGAAACGCTTTTCACCTGTGTGCGTGAAAATGTGACTACCCAAGTGTCCACTCTGTGAAAATGATTTCCCACACACTTCACATTTGAAAAGCTTCTCACCTGTGTGCGTAAGAAAGTGCTTCTTCAAATATTCGCTCCGTGCAAACGATTTCCCACAATCATCGCACTTAAAAGGCCTTTTACCCGTGTGCGAAAACATGTGACGACTCAAATGTCTGTTCTGTGAAAATGACTTCCCACAAATTTCACATTCAAAACGCTCTTCACCTGTGTGTGTAAAAATGTGTTGACTAAGATGTCTGCTTTGTGAAAACGTCTTCCCACACAAACCACACTTAAGAGGGGTGTGTATAAGCATGTGCTGGTTCAAGTCTCCACTCTGTGAAAATGACTTACCACACACATCACACTTAAATGATGCTTGCTCTGTCTGTGTTGTGTGTTGCTTTAGATCGCTGCTCTGTGGGTCTCCCTCCCTGCACACTGCCATGTCCACAGGTCTGAGTGCAGTTACTGCACAACTATGTGGAAATGACCTCCCACAGACACTTTCTTCCGAGTCAGTATCACTGCATCTTGTATTTGCACCACATTCAGTCCCATTATCACATTCTCCACTTGCCGTAGCTTCCGTATTACTTTCTTCACAAGACCTCAACTCGTGCTGCCTGTATACAATTAATGACAATGAAAACTCAACCCCACACTACCACAGCAATCAATTGGCACTAAACAGTAATGCAAGCAGTTTAAGTAACTTAACTTACTATTCTGAACTTTGTACACAGTTTAGGAGAAATATGATATGTTCTGGGAGCAACATGTACCATTTTCATCTATTGTCAAGCCTCAATATATTATCCTCAATTTTGAGGATTTCAGTCTCTCATGATTACCTATTTTAATACCTTTGTTTCAACCTTCCGTGACTGGTTCTGATAAATCACGATGAGACCAAGTAACTGGCATGTTGGCTTCTCCCACTCTCCTGCTATAGTGTAGATCACTCTCAGCTCAGTCAAGCTCCATCTTTCATTACATGGGGTTGAGCATGCTTGTGCTTTAGACTCTCCTCTAATCACTTAACACATATCAAGCTTATAAAAACCATTGAACCTTATGAACCTTACTGAAAACAAACTCCAATGCTTGTTATGTTTCACAACTTTGTTTATATTTACATTACTGTCATTTCAGAAGTTATTTGAAGCAAATCAGCATTTTACCTTCAAAATAAACTTTTATCTTATACCCTACAGTGTTGGTTCAAAAGAATGTTACAGAAGACAGTTATAATTGTCACCTAGTGAAAGCAACCTTTAAATGTACTGTCACTGACTCACAAAAACAAGTCTGACCCTGGCAGTCACAACAAAGGCGAAAGTCAGACCATTACATGTTTATAACCAATAACAGATGTTGTCCAATTAAAATACACTGGGCTGAAGTGTGGTTGTGTTTTGTGCATGTGAGTTAATTCTATTCTGTTGTGTTCCATCTGGTTAGAGCTGTGCCCAAATTTGACTTTTAGACTTGTTATGTACAGAACTCCTAACTCATGAAAACCAGTGGACAGTGACACATACATTGACAGAGGTTTTGTGACAGAACCAATATGTTTTGCTGCATAAGGTTAACCTGGACATAATGGGCCCTACCCATGCTGCCAAGGTACAAGCTATCCTCAGCTGAGGACAGTAGGCAATCGCCAGCATTGTGTCTGACAACAGAAGTACAATGGAAAATGTCTGTGATGTGTATCAGTTTATACTGCTATAATTTTACTTACCCTTCAACAAACAACTTCTCCCTGTCTGCTGTTGCTCCATCTCCACCTGTTGCACAGCCAAGCGCCTCTTCCTGTAGTATGAGAAACACAATGTTCAGTTGTTAAGCAAGAATTTGTGACGTGTGTGTGTGTGTATGTGTATAAACTGTAGTGGGGCAGCAAGATGCCATACTTGACAAGAATGCTCTTCAGGTTAATTTACACTGACACAAGCAAATATGCCTATAGCCAAAGCTGAATTGTCTCACATAATGATGTGGGGAAAATGTGGTCTTGTTGCAGCTACATGTGCCATACCAGTTTACCATGACGAGTTACCCATACACTGCACAGTCCATCCTTGAGCCAATAATCAAGCGAAGTCATACGCTGAAAAGTACGTGGAACCCTGAGGGTGACTCTTATGAAACTTGTGTGAGACTTTCTACCTTAATTAATGTCTTTATGCCACTCAAATGCTAATCAGACTGTACAGTGTTAAAATTACAAAAACTACATACCCTTTCATGTTTTAATATGTATTTGGTAATCAAAAAATGTGTAAGACCTCTTATTCTTTAACACTTCTTTTCCACTATCTCCATAACCAATCAACTTCTGATATAGGTATTTTTGTTTTACCTACGTCAATTAAACTAAGGAACATTCTCGTAAGTATGGCAGATTCCTCCTGGTACAACTTGTGTGTATATATACAGTGCTTATATATGTACATAGACTTAATGCTGACACAAAAGAAGACTGATTATCAGCTATACATGGCTCAGGATGTTAAAGAACGACTGGACCAGTGAGGTACAAGAAGTCTTAAGATTGGAACAGGAAATGGACAGTATGCTGTTTGTCCCCATTTCTACTCAACTTATACAGTGAGTACCTTGCCACGGAAGGTCCTGAAGGGTTTAGAGACTTCAAAATAGGAGAACAAGTAATTCAGACTGTGAAATATGCATATGGCCTTGTGCCACCAGCTAAGGAAGAAAAAAGGCGGCACGGCGTGACTGCAGACTGATTGAAATTGGAAAATGCTATGGAATAAATGAATGTTGAGGAAAAAAAACTAAGGTAATGAGAATCTCAAGATAACCACCGCCATATAGATTATGATAAATCAAAAGCAACTGGAGAATTTAGTATATATCAACTATTTGGGTACCTTAATGATGCAAGATGAACATGCGAAATTAAATCCAGACTTGCCATGGCAAAGCAGCATTCAACGAGAAGAAGAAGACTATTTCCACCAGCAAAATGAACTTAAATTTAACAACAAAACTAGTAAAGTGCTGCATATGGAGCATAGTTTTGTATGGTGCTGAAACTTGGGACACTTTGATGGAAAGTAGTTCAAAAATACCTGGGAAGTTTTGAAATGGGTGCTGGAGAAGGATAGAGCAGATCAGATGGAAAGATCACGTGAAAAACGAAAAAGTATTACCTACAGTCAAGGTGGAAACAAATATTCTACATACAATGAACAGAAGGAAGGCTATATGGATAGGGCACATCTTGCATAGGAACTGCCTTATACAGCACGGTACTGAAGGAAAAACTTCTGTCTTTCCTTCAGTACCGTGGATGGGAAAGATAAGGAAGAAGACAAAAGTGGCCACTGAATGATCTTAAGCAAATGAGAAGACACTGGAACTTGAAAGTGGAAGCACTAGATCACACTCTGTGGAGAACTCATTTTGGAAGAGGCTACTGACCCACTGTAAGATAGACCATGGAATGAATGACAATGCCCAAGTCTTAATATTACTCATTCTACTAACTTCTCATTACGACACTAGTCTTTTATATACATGGGTCTGTGCATCATGAATTGAATTTAATAACTGTCCAACAAGATGCGACTTATTCAGTTTATTACATTTCTGTAGGCAGCTATACATGTTTCGGGTGTTGACACCCATCATCAAGAGCTTGTACTACTGTAATTACAGCTTCTGGTATTGATTAACTGCAATGAATGAAATACGCTGCTACTAATACTAATACTTAACTTAAAATTCTAGATTTTTAAATTGTATTTAGTATTAGTAGCAGCATATTTTATTCATTGCAGTTAACCAATACCAGAAGCTGTAATTACAGCTGTACAAGCTCCTGAAATGGGTGTCAACACCTGAAACATGTAGCGCTGCCTACAGAAATGTGATAAACTGAATAAGTCGCATCTTCTTGGACAGTTATTAAATTAAAAATATGACACTAGTCTTTAGGAGACAGATTTAAACGCCAACTGTATCTATCGATGACCAAATTTTTCTGGCTTAGCATGGACAATTAACTGACAGAAACTAAAATCACACACAGACAGACAGACAGACAGACCAGCAAATGGCATGTTAGTCCATTCACCAGCAAATTGTAGAAATCAGCATATTGTCTCTTGGATGATAAAGGTGAAATTATGTTCATATTAAAACTACATCAGTGTTTAAAGATAAACATTATTAAAACCGAGTGAATAAAAATTAATTACAAACCAAAAGCAGTACTAAATTCTGTAAGCCACACTGGGTTGTGTTTGGAAGTACAACCACAAGCTGAAGTGTCAAGACTCTGGTGTTTAGACTCTGAGAAGCAGTGGAAAGCAAAACAGCACTATCTGGTGAGAGCTAAATTTAAAATGCAACCAATTCAATTTTGACTGCACAGCAGTATCACACATTCATTTACATTAAGAACATCTAAAGCTGCACTTACACTATTTTCAGTTGATATTACTGGTTCATGATGACTTCTGTACTTTATACCAACTATGTATTCATCTTTTGGTGAAGAAGTGCTGGAAGATTCACCACTCACATCAGCTTCTTCCTCGAATTTATGCACAGTGAGCTGCAAAATATTATTATTTAATTTCAGATCACTCAAACCCTGACTTTTGCTGTTGCATGTTTGGAAAAACACACAGTGTCTGGTACAGTGGATCAGTATCCTTACACAAATGAAATGGATTGGGGGGGGAAGCACCTACAGTGGCCTAGTTACACAGAATATATGTCACACACAACCCTTTTGCTTGGGGAAGGAAAGAGCCCCACTTTCTGAAATAACTGTCCTTGTGAAAACTAACTCCATGGAGTCTACACCATCCTCAGCACTTTCTCAGACAGTCAAGAAATAAACCACACCTTATGCATTCCAAAGGTTCATTACCATGTTATAGGCCACCCAGCACTTGACACCATCTTGAACCAGATGAATCCCACCAGCCCATTTGTTAAACGTCTCACATCTATACCTAGTTTTTCCAAGTGGTCTCTTTCCCTAAGGCTTCTGCACCAAAATTCAGCATGCATCTCTCCCCTCCTCCACATGCAGCACATGTCCTGCCCATCTCTTCCTCCTCAATTTGATCACATTAATAATATCTGATGAGAAGTACAAATCAAAAAGCTCCTCATTATGCAGTTTTCTCCAGTTTCCTGTAACTTCAAACCCTCTAGGCCCAGTTACCTTCCTCAGCATCCTATCCAATCCAAAATAAATTAATGTAATTACACACAATAAAACATGCCTTATCTTCAATTATGACTACTGGAAATGGTATTGGAAGATCACACTCTTCGTACTTTATATCAACAGCCTCATTTACAGAAGTAACCGGAGACATTTCTTCATCAGACATTGGTTCTTGTTTAACTGCATCTGTGGTACCACTGTAAAAAAAAAATCCTCTGAGTTATGTACATATGAAAAATGTTCCGTAAGTAAGGTACCACAAGTCTGGAGAACTAAATTACGTGTCATTACAACAATAAATGTAACTCATTTATTACACTCGTACATCATTATATTTCAACATAACCCTGGAGCACATTGATGCACTTGTCCAATCTCTGCATGAGTTTAAAAAAATCTGTCGTGGTAGAAATTGGGGTCTTGTGTTCCCAACCATTAATGGATAGCCATTTCATTACTTCAGAACAGCCAATATGGGACAAACATATCAATACGTTTCAGAATTATGTTAAAAAACCATGATACTTCAGTGCAATAAGTGAGCTGCCTGCGGTACCTTGCTTAATGAACATCTCTCATCGTCATGGCCTTAAACTACCGTCATCTGTGGCTCCTCCACTCTCCTTATATTACCATTACAGCTCATCTGCCAACAGTCAGTATAAGAAGCAAGTTACTACTACAACAGGATATTTGTCTTTACCCAGTTGAACACATTCAACTGAGATTACTCAATTTTAGGTTACTTTGCCTCAGTTCATTTTATGCATGTCCCACTAATACTGCATTACATAAACTTTCAAATTCATTGCAAGGCTCTTTTAACGTGAGTGGGCCCTGAACAGGATGGACATACCTGCCAGTACACTACAATCAATGTTCATGTTGAATTGCAACAGACAGCACCATCAAACATCACAACCCATTTTCAATGTAACATGCCTATCTGGTTGCAAGAACATACAAAATTCCAGCAACAAAAAACAAACCAACCCTATGAAGCATAAAAAGAACAAAAGTTAGGCTTAATAAAACACACACAAATGTTGGCAGCAGACAATACATTAAGTTACTGACAGATAGTCAAAACAATGTACTTTGCTTATGTACATTCATCATTGAAATATGGTAATTTATTTTTGGGAATCTCTACTGACATCTTAAAACAATTTTTACATCAAAGAAAGGAGCAATAAGGTTACTAGCTTGCTGAATTAATTTATATTCTATGCTTTATATATGTCAGCAACTTATATCCTTTTAATTTCATATATTTGTTACTTCTATAGTAATCTCTTTCTATTTTGTAATGATCTATAGAACAGTGGTAGTCTTAATGGTGGTGGTGGTGGTGGTGGTGGTGGTAGTGGTGATGGTGGTGGTGGTAGTAGTTGTGGTAGTGGTGGTGGTAGCAGTAGTGGTGGTGTTGAAGGTGGTAGTAGTGGTGGTGGTGGTGGTGGTGGTGGTGGTGGTGGTAGTAGTTGTGGTAGTGGTGGTGGTA
>Ga0123355_10006970_pt1 | contig 16832 bp, 12 predicted proteins | sample TergutEmb28metaG_3_FD_89872 | JGI IMG/M metagenome (GOLD analysis project Ga0123355, IMG submission 89872) | Embiratermes neotenicus P1 segment gut microbial communities from Petit-Saut dam, French Guiana - Emb289 P1 | ecosystem: Host-associated > Arthropoda: Insects > Digestive system > Gut ...
ATTACTAACCAGTTCATTGTATATAACCAGTTTCTATTATTGCATTTAAGAATACAAGTACATTATATACCAGCGCATTTTTGTGAGTACAATTAATTGCTATTCACCCCTATATGTTTCCTGAGCCAGACAGGGCAACAGGGTGATTATGAAAACCATGATATATTATTAAGTATAATACGAACACCATATCTTTCTGCATTTTGATATCTGTATATTGCAACAAGCCTGTGATTTTATTATGATATTAGGTTTTTAACACGGCAAACTGTATCAAAATTCAGTAGGTTGTAAATAGTGTTGTGGCTCACTGACGTCCTGTGCCTTCATGGCAGGTCATACAAAGAACTTTACATTGACAATGAACTTTACCTTTTCCTTTACCTTCCTGATGATGGTGGTCAGCCACCTAACTATTTTGGAGTGGACTGATACCATGTACGTGTATTTGTATGTGCAAGTTGCTGGTTTTATAAAAAAATGAATTACTGAACCCATTTATGTTCCAGTATGCTGTCATGCAAAAGACTATTGTCACCACAAGCTTCTGTTACATGAAACATGTAACATTGTGTACTATGGTTTATTATGATACCAGATATTTTAACACTACAAGCTATGTTTTAAATAATAGTGTGGCTCCCTGATGATGGCAGTCAGCTGCTGAAACATGTGGGAATGGACTGATGTCATGTATAAGTATTTGTAATTGCAAGTTTTTGGTTTGATAAGCATATGAATTTCATGGTATGAATAATGATAAAATGGGTCCAGACCCATTACTTACATCATCATACTTGTGGAGAGCCGCATCAGTAAAAATGATATTCAGAGGCCAAGCCACCTTGTACTTCAACATAATGCAGTCAAGCAGGTGTGGTGAAGAAAATGAGAAGTGGGGTGGAATGTACTTCACTTCAAAACTCAGTCTATCCATGTTGGAATCTGGGCGTGTCAGAGCTTTAGACAGGATGGAGTTGAGCGTGACAAAATTCAAGAGCTCCACAGGGCACGCCACCTGGTACATACGCTCAAACAACATACTTGTCATGTTTCGCCCAAACTCTCCATCCAGTAGAAAGAAATAACTGCGCAGACTATGTAGGTGTGACAGCAGCCCCTCATCTTGCAGAAACAATTTGAGTAGAGCACTGTTCACTAGGTCTGTCTGAAAAGTATATAAATATTTCAACATATTACTACAAAATAAATTGCACAAAGTAAGTTTCAAGTTGATTAAATGACAAGCAGAAGTAAGTTTCCATCATTTGGGTACAGGTGCTTTTCTCATCAACAACACAAGGAAGGAATAATGCTAATATTAAGTGAAAAATCTTCACTTGTCATAAAGTAAAGTAAAGTAAAGTAGAGTAGAGTAAAGTTGTCACTGTGCATGCCATGAAGGCATACGAGGGAGTGCAGGTAGAGTTCCACACATTCTTAACTTTGGAACTAAATGGAGGTAAGTGGTTAGCTTCATGTCCTGGCTTCTTCACACCTGGACAAACAGTTGTCCCCAATACCCACTGAACAGGAGAGTGGGTAGGCTTAGAGCTGGTCTAGATATTTTGCAGAAGAGAAAGATCTTTTGTCCCTGTCTAGAATCAAATCACAACTCTTTGGTCATCCTGCCCACAACTTAGTCACTATACTGGCTATGCTATCTCAGCTCCTTGAATGAACAATGAAAAATGATTGGTCATGAGGATGCTACCTGCACCTAAGAACTGTGCTGTAGTAATAACACTTGGTTGGGGGAAAAACCATATGTGCGCGCGCACGCACATGCACACACGCACGTTCGCGCATGCGCACACACACGCGCACCCGCACCCGCACTGCACACACACACACACACACACACACACACACACACACACACAGAGGCACTGTCTATATTGGCAAGAATACAAAGAAAATTTAACATTTTTGGGTGTTCCCTAGTGTGCCTGTTGTGAAAACACGAAACTAACAGAAAAGTTACATTACATATATAAGGCAGGTGTAATTTTATGTGACTTGTGTGTGTGTGTGTGTTTCCGCTTTAGAATGACTTGAAAATTAACGCCACTTTTGATTTTATGCAACAATTATTGTGTTAACGTGATGTGGCATTGACAATATGCAATAATTTTCAGTTTAACATGATTTTGTACACACTACGTGTGGCTGCTAACCCTGGAAATATATTGCTTTAAATGGAAGTTTTGTGTTCAATTTGCACAACATTTTTCAGAAATGTAATGCTGGCAGAAAATGAGACCTGCCTGTGTGTGTGTGTGTGTGTGTGTATATATATACATATAAAGACAGCAATTAAACAAGTGTTTATGTGATTGATTGCATTCATTACAGGTAATCTTGTAAGGCACCATAGGACGTTCATATGACTTAAAACTAAACTGTGACATTAAATAAATTTCATGTGAAGATAATTACATGCACAGCATTATGCCCTGTGACTGAGATAAATGCATAGAACAATAACATGAAGAAATGACTATGCACCATACAAATTTAGGTCCACTTGTGAAATTAGCATAAATAAACTTCAGACTAATACACAATAGCCCAAATGTCAGTTACCAGGTTGGTAAAATGTACAATAAAATTGATTTATTACTTACCAAATTTACAGAACTATCAAAATGAGATCCTCTGGTTCTGTGGCCCTCCCACCCTCCTATGCAATGAGTACCAGGACTCTGTCTCCAGGGTAAAGTCACCAGGATATGAAATTGACCACTCACATCCATAAAGTACTGATGATAAGGAGTGGCATACAGTACTGTGAATAATGCACAACCTGTCAGTTTGTCACAATGATACACATTAACATTACGGACATATGGAATGTGACACCTCTGCTACACTATACAATGTTCCATCCCATAAGTTCATACACTAACTTTTCCATTTTGGTGCCACTAACCATGGTCTCTTAACCTTCCTGCCCTCTGTTTTCAAGACAAATGAATCCACTTCTCATCTTACCAATAAACAGAGAAGGAATGTTCAATTTTAAAGGCTTTTGATAATGTCATCTGGTACATTCATGACTAAAATGCTGGACAATGTCCATCATCTCAGACTAAAAAACCCACATGTTTTGGAATCTGGACCTGCGGCCATCTTCAGGTGCCACACGAAGGGCAAAAACCAGCTCTGGTTGGTCCATTAGTTACAGCTATACCTGGGCCACAGTCTGAGACTGGCTCGTTTTAGAGGTCCACCAGAATAAGTTGCCCTCTTTCCTGTTCCACCTAACAATATGGCAAATCCAACATCTGAAAAGTTGTTTTTTTTTTTATCTGAGGTAATGGACAATGTTGAGTATTTCAGTTATGACTATGAGAACTGTGCTTACACACAAAGTTAAAGATATATTAATGGTAAACTGACACAGGAAATGAATAAGGGGGAAGGTATGCACCTGAATCTTCAGTGGAATGAGGATGGACTTCTGCAATGTGGTGTTAATGAAAGACATGTCAGCGGTATCCACATCTGCTACTGAAACTGACGTCGAATCCTTTACAGAGTGCACCACATTGTCAGTAATGTTTACAAAGGGTGCATCCTCTAGTGACATCTGCAGTCTGTATTTCAGTCCCTTGTTGGTCCCTGTGTTTGTGACAGATAATTTTCTTTCTGTCAGTACTGTCATACACCTTCCTGATTCTGCAATGGCTGTTCCACATGCCATACGTCTGTCTTCACTATTTGCATCATCAGTGAGAAAGATTTGTGGTGCCACAACCTAAAAATAAAAGTAGAAGTTTCATCACCATCCTATCTGATCATGGCGTCAAGAGGAAAGGTATCACTGTTTTCTGACATATAACACTAAACAGATTAGTAGACATGCAAAGACATTTCAGTGGAACATGTTGCCTCAATTTTCACCCTCAGAGTATTAGAGTGTTACATGTCACAAATTTTGAATGTCGCTGTATTATTGTATACACATATTATAACACAGTAAAAGGTAAAGGTAAGGTGATCCCGTTACAGGCTGTGTGTGTCCCAGAGGGTGGGTAGAGGTATAGCTCTACTCTTCCATGACCACGGCACTAAAAGGGACTATAACACAGTGCGACACGCAATGTATGGATAACATAACATTGAGGCACATTAGTGTAACCACTGTTGCTGTGGAAAGGCAGCAAGTATTAAACATTAAGTATGTGTTTGTATTCTTGCCATAGTTACCTAGCATGCAAACTGTACATTTTCTGTCATATTATATTGTCACCTGAGGCCTGTTTTACTCTACCATATTTTTCCATATTATCTCATAAACAGCTTGATGGCTGGAAAAAAAAGTTTACAAAACATAAAATGTGTGTTATGACCACTCTTACAAATTTTGTCCAAAAAATTTCTCATTCTGAGAAGAATTCAGTCAGGTATTATCATAAATGAACGTAGGTTTTCCTGTCAAGTATCCATTATTCTTGTCAGCTAATAATGAAACACGAATTTTCTCGACAGATTTTTAAAAAACGCAGTCTGTGTAAAATTCTGTCTCATGTCATGGTCTCACCATAAAATGGAGTGTGTAGCTGTCTAAGTTGACCAGTAGTCATGTAGTGTGTCTTTCAAATTGTGTCCCATCTGCAGAGCTAAGGCAAAGAAAGTCATTATGTTTGGCAATGTAAAGTCAAGCAGTCAGCAGCTAGGTCCGGCTCGTCCGTCAAAGTGTTGCTGGTAGTATACAATGGTCTGTTCCACCAAAAGATGAAGAATCTCTGTGAAAAGCATCATCACCACAGACAATGGTGAGCTGTCTTTATTGATGCGTGGAGCCTCACTATTTTTCACACCTTTTGCTGGACTGACACAGGGATGAATATTTGTGTTCCTTCTTTGAGGCTGTCCCCAGATTGGTAATCTGCCACTGGTTGCAGCCTGTGTTTCTTCTTCTGCTGTTGTTCCTTCTCTTCTTCTTCCTCAAATTCTTCTTCATCATTGAAAACCTCAGCATCTGATTCCAAGTTGGTGTCAGGAACCAGAATTTCACTGATGACTTCCTCCTGGAGTTTGATTTTCTTGAGGGGCCATTTTTGAACACCTACAATTGTCTGCCTTATTTAGACTCCTCTCTACCACTGGGTACAGTTGCAGAACTCTAATGCTACGAAGATATGAGCTTCTTCTACGGTGTAGGCAAAACAGATCTAAAGGTACGAGGTGACTGTTGTATAAAATTACAGCTATTCGAGGGTGCCTAAGATATTTTTTGTAGATCAATGGCTGTATGTTGCATGTTACTACCCCACAATCCCTACAGAGTATCCCAGCACTACAAGAGGCACGTTTATGGGCCTTCCTGTAGCTGTAAACATTGATGTTTTGGATATCTCTGATTTCTGAGCATTAGTTTTGTCTGGGTAGAGTATGCCAATGAAAACCTTTCTGGTCAACAATCTGTGTTCGTTTCATAGGCCAGTGTTGATATTTCAACCCACAATGGACTCCTGTGTGAGCAATAAACAAAGCGGGCAGTGTCTGGAAATGTGCCAGTCAGCTGGGACAACTGCACAGTTGGTAAGCCTTGGCATATAAATCAGGGTTGTTGGAGGGGTTTAGGAGCTGGAGGGGGTCCATTCTGGCTCCACAAAGAAACCCTGACCTTCAAGCCTAGCACTCCACAATATATTGGAGTGAACAAAATTCCTCTAAACTTCAACACACTGTTTGCGACCCCTTTACACGTCGTTCGGTCGTAAGAGGTTAAGCACCCTGGTCTCAGCCACCCTCAAAGCTATGCATATGGGTCAAAGTGACAGATCAAGTGACACCTATAAAAAACCTACGACATGATACTTACCATCTCAAGAGCCTTCTTCGTCATGTTCCTCCTGTCTGGCTCAGGACTTTTCTCCACCTTGATCTTCACATTATCTGTCACCTGAATTATGCTAACCAGAGGCAGAGATATTTCACTGTTAACTTGCTCATCAAGGCCATTACTATACGATTGTGTCAAACATGCATCAGAACTGTTTGTCTCACGTACATAGTTGGTTACAATGCTCTGTGTGTGACTTGCTTCAGTGTTGTTTTGGATGTCAGTAATATTAATTTTGTAATTTGTAATGTCTGTATCATATATTTCTGTGTTGTTTTGAGTATCCACACTGATGTTCCCTGTTTCTGTGTTTTCTGTGATCTGCATGCTGTTAAGAATATTCAAGTCACAAAGGTTGCTGTTCATATCTTGAAGACACTCATTGTTATTAGGGCTCCTCATGGTCATTATATATTCCATGTCACTGCCTTTCAGATCCAGTCGCTTATCTTTCAGTTTCATACGTTCAATTTGCCACTTCGCAAGTTGACTGCGCTTCTCTGGCACCTCAGAGAGAGCAGAGTAGTAATGCACCAAATCAACCCTGGAAAAACAGACACACAAACATCAATAACTGCTTTCAGAAGGTTTGTGAAATGAATGTCAAAAGTGTGCAGTTTGTAAAGGGAAGAGCAACTACCGTGACAAACTTATGACTGAGAACAGCACCAGATACATTCTCCAAACTCTGAACTTCTGTTAATGAACAGTACTTTGACTTTTACTCTATAATGGACAGGATACTTGATTCACTGTACACATTTTGGTGCATACTGATAGGATTCACTGCAGACATTCTGGTGCACCCTGATTTTGTTTAGTACAGGTATGATGCATCTTTACTGAAACAACTGCAGATGTGCTAGTACATCTTAACTGGGTTCACCAGCTATTTTGGTGTATACTGACAGGATTCACTGCAGGAGTCTTGGTGCATCCTGACTGCATTCACTACACGTGGTGGACCCAGAGTGGGTTCAATGCAATGTTCTACTGCAAATGACTGGGTTCACTACAACTGTTCTGGTACATTCTGACTGCAATCACTGTGTATAGTCTGATGCATTGCAACTGGGTTAACTGCAGAGGTTCCAGTGCATTGTAACTGGGTTCACTGCAGATGTTCTGATGCATGCTGACTATCCAGTCCATGACCAGTTAATAACTACAGTAAAACCTCTATCCATCATTTCTGAAGGACCCATAGTGGATACAAAAACAAAGGATGCATGAAAGTATTTAATGTGTAAGAAAAAGAAAAAACAATAAAAAATGAAAATTGTAAGTTCCCCATTTTGACCACAACAATTATAAACAAACAAAAAGTTCCATTAATACTTGGGTGCTTATTACTGTTTAGCCATTATTTATGAACTAAAGAAAAGAACGCCTTACATGTAGACCACATCCGTCCATCCACCCATTAGGCCATAATCCAACATTGGCAAACCAACTGTATGCAGAATTTTCATGAAATTTGGTATAGCAGTTCCACAAGAAGGTGTTGAGCAAGCATGAGTTTTGTGAAAAGCAGCGCAATGAAAGGTATATTCTACTTAAGGGCACAAATAAAGTCTAACACTTCATCTGATTTGGATGAAATTTGGCACACGAGATATCCACAAAAACTGAGTGACTGTAAGCTTCATAAAAATTGGCACAGTGCTTTAAGGGCATGAATGCATTTACAAACATATTCTCCACACTTATTGCCTCATTTGGGTAAAATTCAGTATAAGGGATCTGAACATAGTGTGTTACCTACGGTTCAGGTTCTAGCCCTAAACAGGCCTTTACAAGGTTTAATTACTTTTTTCATCTGTGTAAGATAATTACAATATCTGGCAGTCAGAAACTGGGGAAGAGAAATTAGTTTAAGAAGGATGGAGGCAGCATACTGCTTCAAAGGAGATGGAGTTATGTCTGTCACTCATTTCACAACTGTCAAGTTTGTAGAAGTTTTGAGACCTGGCATTTGTCAAATTTGATAATGGACAGTTTTTGCAGTTTTAATTCATCAATTGGGAGGTTACAAAGCACTCTGACCCAAAATATTTGTTTATTGGGAGTTTTTGGTGTTTTGTAACTGTGCTGGCACAGAAAACATACTGGACAATGAACAGGAATACCTGTTCACTAATAACATGTTGGTTAAATCAAGATCTAATTTAATTTTGAATACTTAATTATTACAATACAATAATTCTTGAACTGTGTTAAATGATGCACTTCGGTTATAATGTTACTAGCAGCACCTCCTAATGCAAAATATTACTAAATTATTCATAATTAATTCTGGAATTCGTATAAAATTCGTTTTTCATGACATGTAGCTTCTTGGAATCACTAATCACAATGTTAACACTTGAAATGTTATAGTCTGAATGTGTAAGCAGCACAGCAGCATGTCCTGTTTTGTATGAACCACACCAAAACTATAAGTTAATAACATTTCAGTTAAAATGAATGATGGACCATTGTGGTCACAATTAACACGCAGTATGGCGTGTTTATGGCAAGTGACTTACGACTGCCTTTGCTGAACGCAAGCCTTATGCATGTGTATGCACATGGAACCACTTGGTGACTGACTCACTCACCCGCAATTCCAGCTCGCTACCTGCATACTTACAAAGATCCAAGCCATTGAAATTGCTAGAAGCTTAAAGCGTCACGCCACCAGTTTTATGACAATGAGTCAGCAAGCGTGATGCATGAAGCTGCACAAAGCCCACTGAATCATAAGGCTGGTGTGGTGTTATTTTTTGCATGTAGGCATTGATGCAATACTGTGCAACTAACATGAGACAAACTGACTGCAACAAAATATTACACAAAAATTACTGCACAAAGTTGTTACATTAAAATTTGTCCTCAGCATGAACAAGTGGTTTCCTGAAATAAATCAGAGCATTCTAGCATGTGGTTTGGTTTAGCCAATAAGGTTCAAACCTAAAAAAGTTGAAATTGGGTCTACTTGGGACTTCAAAATTCAAATTTCGGTCAATAAGAATATTTTAAAATAAAGAGGGAAGATCTTTTTCTTAGGGGCAGGCCACATGAGTTCAAACGCATGACACTCTTTTTGGCATATTTGAGTCCGTGGACATGTCGTTTCAATGTTCCACAAATTTTCAGTCACCTACAGAAAAATTTATAACCTGAAATTGATGTATGTGTAAAACATTGTGAAGTGTTTAATTAAAATCAAAGGATGCACTTCAGGATCATGAATTTCATTTTAATAACAGAAATAAGGCATCATGTGTGAAATTAAAAAAACTTCACTCGCTCTGCACAATACAGATGAAACTGCTTCCCAGTGCCATTGTCAATGATATCATAATAGTGAAGTGTGATAATTTCACCAACACTGCTCATTAACTGGCAATAATTTGGTAATAAATCACTAAAGCATTTGTTTCATTAGTGTATTGGTGAAGTGACTGTGGGAGCTGAGACACCTGCACATACTATTCCCAATGAAGATAAGATTTCATCTTGCTGGGTCTAGAATAGTCACCTTACCTTGACACCCTTTCTGTTCAGATTGTGTGAACTAATACTGCCAAACTAGTGTTAAAATTCATGAATTGCAAGACATAACAAATTGCTGGTGCCCAGATTTATATTAAATGTACCCGAATTATCTAACCCTAATCCAGTAATTCATAAAAATAATTATCCTATCAGGAGATAAGTGATCTAGAATCTCGGGAGGCAGTACCACTTCGTCCCTGAAACCAGGAAACAAAAGGTACGAGCCCTGAACAAACAGGACTATGCACATTGGAGCCATCTTCATAGATGCACCCAAACATCTGGTGATAAAAGGGTGCATAACAAGTAACGTGACCAAAATGGACAGTAACGAGTACCGCTAAATCAATTTAATGAAAACTGGCACAGGAAAGGTCATACTTGCCTTGTGGGCATAACTGATATTACATTTATGTGCATATTGACATCCTCAGCACCTCCCCTTCATCCCTGATGCTCTATCGCCATTCCTTACTTGGCCAAGAAATGGCAATGTTCTGTAAGTACTGTTACCAGGGATGCTCAAATTCTGGGCACCTGGTTGCCAAGGCAACTAAATTCTGTTCTGTAGTGTCTCATATTTTCAGCATAATTACTGTAGTTCTTTTCCTTGCATACAAGAATGTACATTAGTTCACATGCATTGAACAGAACATGTCAGATAATTGTGTTTCACAGGTCACTCCTGAAATTGGTTTGTCACCCTTCTGAAACCTAGAATTTGGAGGTGTCTCTTACACTTTAAAAAAAAAAATTGGACCCTGGCCATTACAGTTCTAATGGTAGTTACCAGTATGGGTAAGTTACAGCTCCTCTACCTTCCAAAACATCACGTTACTTCTATTTTTTTTAAATAAGCATTCTTGGAACACTTGTCAGGACCAAGAATACTGAGTTACTGAGGTGATAAAATGACATTTCAAGAAACGATGCATCCCACACACCCGTAATTAACCATTCTTTACGTTGGCAATTGAGCAGGATGAGAAAAAATAAACAATATTCTCAGAAAAATGACATATATGGAAGCTACATGACATACTAACCAGAGGAGGATAATTCTTGAGATTTTACTAACCACTCAGTTAATAAAAAAACTCCCTACCTTACATGGAACCAAAAAATTCATTGCCATTCCACAGGCCCAGTGCGGAGACACTTGAAACCAGTCCACAACTAATTCACATTTTGTTAAGTAAGAGATCAATTTCAAGAAATGAAATGCTTCAAATGAATGTGTTTTGCAAATAAAACTGTTTAAGTCACATTCAAACATAGGCCCCTTACACAGACTGCGATTAAACAACAAATTAAAAGACATTTTCCTTGCACTTGACATATCAACAACACTTTTAAAACATTCCTCCTGACAATTTGTACAAATTAGCATAAAGATGGCTTAAATTTCATCTGAAGCATGTAACTATGCTTTAAAACATACAAATTTGTTTCATTAGTAAAGGTTGTGTCAGAATGAAATGCCACTGCATATGATCCCTGTACAGAACACAAGATTTTCTTCCTATCTTATGAGCCATTAAGTCAAAGATGGTTGTAAATTCTAGTGCTACATAATGAGGGACATTCCAAAAGAAATGCATAAAATTTTAAAATTTGAACACATTTTATTGCATTACATAAATTACATAAAAAAAACCTTAAATGCAGTTTCCTTCATAACTTATGACAGCTTCACAAAGATATGGTAATTTCTGTACACCATTTAGTGGTCCACTGGAGTTAAGCTGTCAGATGCATCAGGTATCTGTGGGGAATGTTGTGGCCATGTGAATATGCCGTAAACTCATTAGAGGCATAGAATTATAGCCTCACTTGTTAATTCCACATTAGATTATGGTTTGTGGTCAGATTCACGCTCAGACCACCTTATCCAATTAGGAACCTATATACCTCATGAACAGGAGTGGCAGGTTGCGAAACCTCATGTTTCTTGTTATGCTATTCAACAGTAAGTCTTTCATTCTCTTCTCAAAATATATCTAGCAGTTTGAAGCAGTTCATAGTAAGAACAGATCAACATTACTGGGAACAAAGCCTCATTCACTCTGCCAAGCGCTGCAGTCAAAGGAACGTCTAGTGAAGGTGTGTTGTATAGCAGAATTTTCTTGCTGTGTACCCCACTGAAAAACAACTATGCAATATCATTGACTGACATATGGCACTCTGGTTCTTATACTAGCTACAAGGACGGTCACAGGATATATTACTACTAAGAGGGACTAAGCACCAACTGTCTTTATGTGACGGAATGTCAATGGTACACAGGTTCTTTCATGCCTGTTTTACATTTCATTTCACACTGTGCACTGTAACAGAAAGAAGGTTTGAAAAAGAGATGATAAACAGACTGCATACCATTGCCACACAAATGAATATAGGTCATCACTGGCCGCACTGTGATGTTATACTTTTCCCACCACGTAGCTGAAACTAAGATGCCACATTGGTAAACTCCACTCAGGATTTTAATTTCAATGAAAATTTGGTATACAGAAATAAATAACAGACTGGTCTGTAAAAAGTCAAGCCATAAAACAGCTGAAATAATACGCCTTTTCACTGCATGACCACTTGTTCCTTCTGTGTAATAATAAGCCAGACTGAATATTCATCACTCAGTCAGCAGTCTTTCCTGAGTGCGCCAGTTAAGACAGCCAGGTTCCTGTCCCTAAACTGGGTATCTGAACTGGTTTGGGACAGCGGCAGTGACAAAGCAGGCGCCCCGAGCGGCAGCATCTCTGAGGATGAAGGAGGTTTTGAAGATGAGTCAGGGGTGTCACACATGCAACCAGACCGCACAACATCCAGTGATCAAAAGTCCAACAGTTTGTTCTTGTCAAGTACCTTCGATGAAGAGGAAGTTTTTCAGAGTGGGCCAAGCCAACAGGCCCAAACACCATCCACTTCGCAATGGACATGGCCCTCTGGCCATAAGAGTAATGTAGTACACACCTTTACAGGGGGCCCCAGGGGGAAAACAGACAGTGAAGCATCACATACAAATGACAGCTCCAGTCCACTTAACATTTTCCTGTTGTATGTGGGCTCATCATTTAATTCTGGGACTGAATTTTTTGTGAGTGAATGAGTAGACTTAATGGCTAGTCAGTCTTCTCTCCTTCGAAGTAGTGTCCTTGTGATTGTATGCACTTATTCCAGCGTTCCTGCCACTCACAAAAGCACCTCTGGTAGTCACTTTTTGTAATAGCCCTCAGTTGTCTTGTCGTGTTGGCTTGAATCTCTTCAACATAATCGAATTAGCGATCTTTCATTGTTTTCTTCAGTTGCAGGAAAAAGAAGAAGTCGCATGGAGCAAGGTCAGGGGAATAGGGAGGGTGTGGGAGCGACAGAATGTTGTGTTTCGCCAGAAATTCATTTCTGGTGACAGCCCTGTGGGCAGGGGCATTGTTATGGTGCAGGATCCAATTGCCAGAGCGCAACTTCTAAGGGTGATGTCTGCGCACAGCATTGTGCAGGTGTTGCAGGAATGTTTTGTAAAATTCCTTATTTACTGTCTGTCCTCTAGGGACATACTCATGAAAACCAGCCCATCAATGTCCAAGAATGCAATCAACATGGTCTTGACATTGGACTTCATCTGCTGTGCTTTCTTCGGTCGAGGAGCTGATGCTGTGTTCCACTGGGGGGACATATGCTTTGTTTCCGGGTCATACCCATAAAACCAGCATTTGTCACCAGTGATTACCGAGGACATAAGTTTGGATCATTTTGGGCTCGGTTACGCAGGTCAGTGCAAACTGACATGCGATCATCTCTCTGCTCCGCCGCCAGGAGACAGGGCACAATTTCTCTGCAACATGTCTCTTTGCAAATCTTCAGTTAGAATTTTCTGGCACGTAGCAAATTCTATTCTAACTTCTTCTGCAACCTCTCTGAAAGTCAGACGCTGGTCAGCATGAATGATTTCTCGCACACATGCCACAGTCTCCTCCGTGTGGGAGGTGGATGACCTGTGTGGGTGGGGGTCATCTTCAAAGGATAGGTGTCCACTTTTGAAATGGGAAAACCACTCAAATGTCTTCAATTGACTTAGGCAGGACCCTCCTACAGCTGCTTGCAGCATTTTGTACATTTTAGCACCAGTTTTCCCCAGATGGAAACAGAAATCAATGCACGCAAGTTGCTGCACTTTCACCTCCATCATGAGAAGCGACATACACTGCAAGTAGACATTCAGTAAAAGGCTTCCACAGACCGAATGCTGACCTCCGGTTTTGCACATACACTTGCACAGAGTTGACACAGGTCCCACTCTGTCGCCAGTTCGCTATGTATTATAGTTTTCCAGGAAAAAAATCGGTCCCGGAATTAAATGATTAGCCCATGTATGTTGCGGAAATTATCACACCGCTGGTGGTGGAGACCAAGAGATACTATCATGAACACCAAGACATACTTGACAAGGGACCTTTGCCCCTACCTGATGTAACTGAGGCTGAAATGCTTGTGATTTTTTGCAGCAGCAATACAAATGGGACACTGCTTACAGGACAAACTGATGGACTACTGGGCAATGACTAACCAATTCCACACACATTTCTACAATAGTGCTATGAAAAGGGGCCAGATACCTTTGCTTTCTATGCTTCACAGACAACAAGAATGAGCCTGACATAATGGAAAAAATTCTGACAGGTTATGGAAAATGTGAAATCTGTTTGAAATTCTAAACAAGATATTTTTAAAATTTTACAGCCCTTCTGAACATCTGGCCATAAACGAAATTATGGTTTTGTACAAAGAAAGGGTCATTTTCTGACAATACATACCGAATAAACACAACTGTTTTGGGATCAAAACTTACAAATTATGTGACAAGAATTGATACAGTATGATATGACAGTTTATTTGGGCAGACAGAGAGCGAACTGTGTGACACTTGACTGTAACTCACGTAACAGTATCTGAACTGACATTGAAAATACAAGATCATGGCCAAAAAACTGTATATGGACAATTAATTCTCCTCCCAAGACTTATTGGATGACTTGGCCACAAAGCAAATTTACTGTTTTGGCACTGCTAGACCCAACAGGAAGGGCATGCCACAGGACTTAGGGCCCAAGAAAATGACACTCCAAAGTGACAACCTTCGAGTACGGACTAGGGGTGACTTCACAGCAATACTATGGAGGGACAAACATGACGTATGAATTTTGACAAACATTTATGATGCACCAGCAGAGGTTAATTTCTGTGATAATAATGGGCAGGCCATAAACCTGCAAATTGTGGTGGATTATACTCGCAACATGGGTTATGTAGATAAGGGAGACAGAACTGCTAATTCTTATTCCATCAACTGGTGAACATGGAAGTGCACAAAGAAACCGTTCTACCATCTTTCTTGTTTTTAAGCTTTCGCTGTGTTCTAAATGTAATTTGTTCCTTTTTGGGTAATTCCCCAGCGTCTAAGTTCTAATTGCCGACGTTTCGGAACTCACTATCGGTTCCATCTTCATAGGCAGGTGAAGGCCTATGAAGATGGAACCGATAGTGAGTTCCGAAACGTCGGCAATTAGAACTCAGACACCGGGGAATTACCCAAAAAGGAACAAATTACGTTCTACCGTCTGTTTGACCTGGCCATTCTAAACAGTTACATTCTCTTTTCCTCATGTGGGGGTAAGAAAATTTTGCATACTGATTTTTGGCTAACCCTAGTGAGGAATTTGTTGGCACAGGCTGGACAAGAACGGAATGGGCCAAGGTCAATAGGAAGACCACTTGCTGAAGCTATTCAAGTAGTTAGACTTGAAGACGTGGCAGAAAACATTGGACTATTCGGTCCGCCATGCACAAAAGATGTCGTGTATGTTCAGCCAGGGGTGGGAACAGAAAAGTTTCAGTCAAAAGGCAGAGGTGTGATGTAGCACTATGTGTGGATAGAAAATGCTTTCTACATTACCACACCTAGGCAAATCCTTGAAAATTTTCAGGCTGTTTAACTGGACATATGTAAAATTGGGGCCTCAGCTGGAAATGTAAGGAAAAGAAATTTAAAATTTACATAAATTTGTTTTATTTAGGCCCTAGAATTATAACGCATTTTTAAAAGACCCACTGAAATATCTCCGTTTTAGTTACTCTTGCCTTGATGGAGTAAGGATATCGTATGGAGATTCTTGATTCGCCCATGTAAAAGATATACTGGAAACAATAGTGCATGTCGGTAGACTGGAACAGTACACAACCTACATTGGTCTCAGTTCATGACAGTGACGCAGCCTAAATATTGCATGTGATCTGCGAGTGGTAGGAACAGAAAAGTTTTAGTGAAGTTTGGCTGAAGTAAGATGTGTGTGTGTGTGTGCGTGCGTGTGCGTGTGTGTGTGTGTGTGTGCGTATATGTGTGTGTTTGTGTGTGGGCGTGGGCGTGGGCGTGGGCGTGTGTTTTTAGTAAGATGTTTCTGACACTACCATGCCAAGTCACAACACCACAAATTATGAGGCTGGAATTTCCTACACAAACTTGGGGCCCAAAACAGAAATATAAGTAAAATAAAATGAAAATTATTAAATTTATTTTAATTAGCTTCCTTCATATAGGCACTAAACATTTTCACTGGATTTTTTTTAAGAACCAAAATACCTGTCATTTATTCCCAAAACAATGCAGATTACTTCATTATTTCATCATCTTTGGTTCATATCATATAAACATTTATTTTCAAACATGCGTGAACAATTCAACGGGCCGTTGCAGAAAAACTCTTAACCCTGGGCAAGAAGACTTGATTAATGTCCATATGATAAAGGTTAAATGATTCTACACAGAAAATAAACACATACAACTTAATTTCAAGTATACTACTGACGAGAGTGAGGTTCAGAATAACCAGTACAATATCAGCCATTCAGGCATGTGGAGTGGGGGGGGGGGGCACATGTGGTTTGCATTACTGTTGGGATCACCTAATGAATATGCACAAGAATGCTGTATAGTTACATGCTTTCAGCAGGTAAATAAGAAAATGTTCATGCCATACAGTGCTACAGGCATACAAAGTGACAGCAAGTGGGGGACAGAAGTACGAAGGTGTATCCAAAAGTCCCAGGACAATGCTCATAACACGCAAGTCGCTTGTAGTTCACGAGTTTCCCGCTAGGGTGTGTTGCGGTGGTGTCTTGTGAGTGAGTGTGCCGAGTGATGTGGTTGGATGTGGAAGTGTTTGATTGTTGCACGTGTCTTTATGTGTGTATTGCATCAGCCGTCTGCGATTTTCTGATATAGGCTGTATGGTGGAAGTTACGAACAAAGGATGTGCATCAAGTTCTGTGTGAGATTGGGTAAAACGGGAAGTGAAACTTTTGAAATGTTGAAACAGGCTTTTGGTGATTCGTGCATGAGCCATAGCCGAACTTTTGAGTGGTTTGGACGTTTCAAGAATGGCAG
>Ga0123355_10006971_pt1 | contig 16831 bp, 10 predicted proteins | sample TergutEmb28metaG_3_FD_89872 | JGI IMG/M metagenome (GOLD analysis project Ga0123355, IMG submission 89872) | Embiratermes neotenicus P1 segment gut microbial communities from Petit-Saut dam, French Guiana - Emb289 P1 | ecosystem: Host-associated > Arthropoda: Insects > Digestive system > Gut ...
AAAAGAAATTGGTAATTTAAATTCCCGTTATACAATATAAAAGGAGAGACAATAACAGGGGTGCAAACCCTACACCCTTTCTCAAACTTAAAACAGGAGGAAAAGTGCTGGAAAATCCCCCCCCCCCCCCCTCTTTTTAAGATACTGCCCGACCGTTCAGGAAAGGAGAGGAGTTCGTGACACTTAATGGAGACTGGAGGAAATGAATTAGTGCTAATACAAATTCTCGACTCTTCAAAACTGTGTGTAAATGGTAAATACGACACGCTACTCCTTCGGAAAGCATCACGTTGGCTGTCCACAGCGACGCGCTATTTAAGTCTGGAAACGAAGAATAGATTGCTCTCCGGCAATAATCATGTGTTAATATCAAGGGCTCAGTGACAAATTATGGCTCTCCATGTTCGCATATTTGGCTTCTATCTTCAGTAGGTCCCAAAGGACTTTGCTGAAGTGCGTAAGGAACTAGAAAAAACACTATTTACCGTTACTTACAAATCAGAAGCAGTAAAAAACAAAAATTAAAAGCACAGCAGCAGACTGTAGTGAGGGGAAGTTTCGAAAGCTGCTAATCCTGCAAAACTCAATGTTAGAAACAAAACTGTTACTGACCCTACTTCGAGGGCTGTTCTGAAAGCAGTTCGCGGAAATGAAAGATGAGCGGCATTATCGCACCAAAACATGGTGAGGGTGTGGGAATGCCTATTTATTAGCAGTCACGAGAACACGATGCGACTGCGCATGGGTAAGCACCAGTGTAAATGCACTGACAACTAATGACACTCCAGTGGAATAAATGAGCTACATTTATCGCTGTGATTACTTCTCATTTAATGCAGACCTATATGTATTGAAAATCCTTCGTAATTTGCTTAGTATTTTGTACAAAACTACGAACTCAATACTTAGAAGCTAATGTTCATCGTGGAATCCAAAATTTATGAATACACGTTTTGGTGTCAGACAAATCGACGATACTTTCAATTCCCTTATCTATTACCCATCTAAGCGAGGCTATATTACCTGCAGCTCTTTACACTGTAATAAATGACAACACACTTCAAATGGAAACATATCTACGCCTGAAGCTGCCGGAAACACATCCTGCCATAGGCATACTATGTTCCACACCACAAGCTTAGATTTCGTGAGTAGGAGGGCGAACTGCGAAACTAAGCCACGTATTGGTCCCCCCTGCCATCTACTTCTAATATTTGGTTGTCATAAAAAAGGTACCTTACACTGCCACAAGGTACATTAATGGAGATGAATGTGTGTTTTACATAATAACCGAACTCAGGAAAGAAATGACGCAGTGAGCAAATAAAAAATATTGACTTGCAAATCAGTGAGCACTTCAATGCTTACACCATACCTGCATACTTGTGCAATCCGTGGATACAAGCACACCGATTTCTTTCCGCTGGCGTATGTACTGAGCCTACATATTGTTACAAAACGTTAGCAAACGTCTGCTAATGAAAAAGAAATTATTCGCGACAACTAAAAGCCCATGACAAAAGTCGCACCGCCCACAAGCATTTTACAGATGGAGTATTTACTTCTAAGTGAATTGTCGTTTGGCGCATTACCATCTAGAACTATGTCAATGTAGAATAAAAATTAGTTCTAATGTTTTAAATTCAGTTTTAAAACAGTTTGAACACTGCTGAAGGTATAGACATGGATCCATGTGATGCTATTTCCGCTGTTCATCTATCTCGCGACGACTACGATTCAAAAAAAAAAAAAAAAGCCCACGTCGTTTCAATGCACAGCCTTCGTAACACAACAACGATTTTCGGGTGTCACTGCATACACTAGCCCATTCGACATAAGTTATTGTTCTAGAAATGGTACGCGTATCACCTTCTCTGTCTACACCGATTCAATTACGACGTCGACGGGACTCTACACTGTCCACAGACATACAGCTGTTTCAGAAAGCTTCACAGAACTGACCGCTCGTCTTACGTATGTAACAATGAAAAGCAGAACGCGACGGCACTTCACCAATTTAACAAACAAAAAAGCCGAAAATCAAATCTGCCCTTAAAAAGACGACCTTCCTTCGCCAGATTCCCAATGAAAAGCGTTAACTGTGAGTGTTCCTTTATTTTTAATCAACTCAGAATATAGTAGCACATGTGAAAAATACACAGAGTTCCTTTGAAAATGAAACCCACACACTGTAAAACACTGATACTTACGAATGTTTAGGGCCAGAAATGAATGCGTGTGGACGACGTGATTCAAGAATTTAGGACAGAAAAAATTCAGAAGTATACACAAATTAATGATGAGCTGTGTATTGTGGAATATGGAAGTTATAAGAAGAACTAAGCTAAATACTTACAAGACACTTACTTACTCCATGGTGCCGAGTCCTTCTTGAGAAGCTAAATGGTTTGCAGCTACTCAAGAAATTCCCCGCATTTTATGGAACCCGAAGGTTCATTACCGCACTCACAAGCGTCCGCCACGAGACAACAATTAAAAATACAGTATTGTATGTTTCAGGGGCATCAATATTAAGCATACATGAAGCAGTAAATTGCTCCAAGTCAACTGGATTTTTGAAGACCGTCGACAAGATTACAAAGACAAAAATCGGAATCACAGAATTATGAAAATCGGCTCACAAAACCCGATTTTTGACGATAACGGAACGAAACAATACGCTATGGGCGCGTTAAAGGGATTCGAAACGAAGTGCTCTGATGAGGAGATAAGTGGGGGGAGGGACAAAGAGAGAGAGAAAGAGAGAGAGAGAGAGAGAGAGAGAGAGAGAGTGTGTGTGTGTGTGTGTGTGTGTGTGTGTGTGTGTGTGTGTGGGAGAGTCGGATGATGAAAGGAATCCGTGATCCAGTAGCAGAAAAAGGAATGGAAGGAAAAAGGATGGAGAAAATAGCAGCTATGATTCGGAAGACATAAACGACGTTAACAAACCATTAGTCAGTATAATGACTAGGCTATGGGCTAGACGCTGCAGGGTTCTAATTCCGACAAGGGCAAGAGACCTTTTCTCCAAAACGTCCAGCCCAGCTCTATGGCCCACCAAGCCTCCTACTGAATGGGCACCGGGGTTCATTCCCGGCGACAAAGAAACCGGGGCGTGAAGATAACTGAACCACATCTTGTGCCAAGGTGAAGAATGGGTGGCAGTATAACTCTACTTTCCCTGCATTCCTTCGTGGCGTAGACAGTGGCAAATTTGCCTTTATACGTACTTAATAATCTAGCCATTACCATCAGAATACGTCAGCAATACTTCGAAAATGTAAATTCTCCGTACCTCGTCTTTCTCTCGCACTATGTACTGAACAACAACAATTCAAAGATTTGCGCCCTCTCTTAGTTTCAAAGAATTTACTCCATAACAACAACAACAATGATGATGATAATGATGATAACAATAAGCCCTTTATAGAACATAGCGTTGTGTTAAAAAAAAACACTGAATATGAATGACGTAAAAGCACTGCTAGCAGAACAATTCCATAACCGATCCACCAATCACGTCATGAACAATAAACATTAAAAGGCCTTTGTTCCTTGTAAGACGAAAGATTAAAAAAAACTCTGTACGCTGTATGCCGTCTTCGAATAAGTGCATTTTACAGGTGCATATTCTACGACTTTTCATATCTCACTCATTAAGCAGGACACCGTGTGTTGTAAAAACAACCGACTGTTCCAAACGAAGGCTCAACACAGATATAACAGATCTCTCCGTTCACTTCGTTACAATATATACCATATCGATAAAGTCTCGCATAAACGTGTAAATATTTTAAATCAATGGTTTATGTCACGTAAGAGTTTACTGTACCATCAACTTCAAACGGGGGGATGTTATTCGAACTTTACTTAACACAAGTGTTATACGGTACAAACATTACATCAGTACGGACCAAAATGGAATTTGGCTGACACATTCTCGAGCGGACCCCGATACAAACAACTCCACTCTGAAGCACTTGCGGAGTACACTAGGAAGTACTCCAACCATCCACTCCTTGCTATTAGCACATAAACGGCGTCCACGTTTACACATCAACATTAAGTGCGGCTACTTCCGTATACACGCAATTCACAGTTGTGAAAATGGCACAGGCCTACCACGAAGGCAGTTTAAATAGTAGGCGTGACCTTTTCAGCCGACAAGGAAAATAGTCATCCTCTGCCGATATGAGGAAAACTGGTATTTTACAAGAAATTCACATTCCACGTTCTAACCCTGCAACATCGGGTGGGGTAAAGGGACATAGGGTTCCGAGCATCATTGAAACCCGCAGTCTTACTGCACAACTTATAATCATACGTACCTATTAGTTCTATTATTTTTATTGTTGGCCTGTTTTACTTTTTGTAGAGAAATTGTTAGTGACGAATGATTCCGTACAAACGTTACATTCTGACATTTGCCGGATATAACTTGAAAGTTCTGCATGGTCGCGTATTTGAAATTTTTAACGTACGAGCAATGTTTTGTACAAAGTGTGTAAGTGCCTTTGTAGTTTCTCTTGTACCAAATTTCACAACGCAGCTCAAACAAAAGCTAAAAGAAATATTTCGCGTGGCGGTCGTCTTACTTTACATGACACAACACTACGTACTACCATAACTAAAAGTGCATACTGTTCCGAGATGTGTTCACACATAATTTCAGAATCACAGAGCAAGATGGTATCACAAGCATACTTCTCTCGATTTAAATGGAAACGTAATTTTTAGAATCACCAAGATTCATCTGACGCGTAAAGACAGAAGTCCCGCAATAATGATGCATTCCTCGAGTGTATATGCGACATTTAATTTTGTTTTCCCGGCATTCTTCCTTACTCCACATGAAGAAACGATTCTTGTCCAGATCGGCCACGCTCCTCCGGCCTCTTCCGGGGATGGGAATCAACATTTACGAAAAGACTCGTAGCATGTCTGATCGATACCTCAGCCAGCCAGCCAAGCAAGCACACACACACACACACACACACACACACACACACACACATACACACACACCCTACAAACAAAGCATCATCTAACCCCCAACCCAATGGCAAAATCCCACCCCTCTTGAAACTAAATATACAGGGCAACGTGCCGTAGGGCGTTAAGGGATATTGGCTGTACATGACACAGACCTATACACACTAGACACTATACAGCCAACTGCAACACCAAGAGTTTATAAGAGTAACTTACTGGAAAGCAAAGTACACTGAAATACGCTGGTAGAAAACGGCATTACTTCCCAAAGCCTTTTTGAATGTAGTTCTTTCACAAAATTTGCTGTCATTCTGTGGTAAAAGGCCGTTTCTCGACCAGTGGTTCGCGAAGTAATTCCCTTCCAACGCTGATCGCCCAAGTGTGGTGATACTGCTAATGTTGGCAGTACATCTGCTTGTCATAAGAAGGCTTGAGATGACGGACGAGGAGGAAGACGGGGACACATAGGGCAGACAAGGTATATACAAGGTGTAACGTTTTGGGCGCGTTCGCGTGATGCTTGTACCCTCTCGGCTATCCTAACAGCCTGTTACCATTTCACACCAAGAGGGCATTTTTATGGCCACCTAATGCCGCAGACACAATGAAACGTACCTAGACCTTCACGTCACCTGCACGATATTTTTGTCCATTTTAAACCAATTTTGGATCTTCTAGACAGATTTATATAAAAGTCCTCAATATCAAATTCCACGGAAATCCATGCAATGGGAGCCGCGCTTATACATGGGCAGAGATTCACAGATTGACGGATTCGACGAAGGTTGAGAGACGCTTTTCGCGACTATGCGATCGACCCAATCAATATAAAGTGACATTTTTAATTAATGAGCAGCCTAACCATCACTTCAGGTTACAGCAAAAAGTCCTATGCCGACCCGCCAAATCTATTTTGTAGGCACAGAATATATAAATGTAAGGGGTGGCGTTAGACCACTCTTGCACCGCGATTGCCTGTGATATATTGCGCACTGTTCCGTAGCTGATGCGATTACTGTTTTAGAACTAATGACTTCTTCCGTTTCTTCTAGCGTCTGAATATTCTGTAACAAACAATGCTACCTTGTTTGCAAATATCTTACTAAGTAGGTTCGTGAATTACGACTACTTACCAGTCAGTTATATACATGGAAAACTTCTGACGAGATATATAATATAACAACACGCGTAGTGTTTTAAGTTTCGAGTCTTCAATGAGCACTTTATTGATGTCTCTCTGATGACCAATTCAACACAGCAAAGTAAATGTTTATAAGGTAAAGATAATATTCGGAAGGGCTAGTAATAATTACACCTGCAGACTACAATTTGCTACAATTTGCACTGCACTGTGTGAGAAAGATCAATCATCAGATAACGCATAACTATCTTATCGGTTCGTGCATTAGATGTGTCTGTGAGTAAGGACACATGAACGCACTCTGGGGAGTGCAAACAGAGCTCTAAGCTTCATTAACCTTGACACTAGATGGTTAGCTTCTCTTCCCAGCGTGTTTCCCCACGGAATGTGGCAGTTAATTGTGAGCAGAACTACATGAGGAACTACATAATGCAGAATATTCCTTCAAAATTTACACTTAGTCAGCGGGTCAAGAAAATACATGATTTAAGCAACAAAATGTGTCTTTAGTGTGTTCCAAAAAATCCGCCACTGCAAATTGCCCCGGGCCAGTTCAGTCCAGACCCCACTACCAATCCCTCTACGACTAAATTTCCCACGTGGCCTGCCGGGTCAAACTTCTACACGCGGCCCTATTTTCCACATTCGTGCTATGTGTCTCCTCCACAGATCCTTCTTGATTCAATTGACCTACCAACAAAATTTGATCGCACCAACAGTAACAGGTAAAAGGAAGAAATTATGTCATCACTGAATAAATTTCTCAGTCCTCTTGTTACCTCCCCAAACGTCAAAACATTTTCTTCAGTACACTCACAAGCAATGCCCTTCCTGCAGACAGACAGTGTCCCACACTCAAATAAAACAGCAAGTAACACATTTAATATAGTGCTCGATATATGTATTTACATTTTCCAAGTAAAAAGAGGAGAGCTGTCAAGAATTTCCGGAACTTAATCTACGTATTATTAATTTCACCAAGAAATGTATCATCATTTGTTACTCTGCTTCTTCAAACACATGCACTTTGAAAGAACGTCCGTACAAATCGAAAGAATGCTGGATTAGCCTTGGAGGCACTCTGCACGCGACGACGAAGAGAAAAATAATGTCTCCGAGGGGAATCGTCGCCCGGTAATCTGGCCCGTATGCAGTCACTTGCTTGCCACACCAAACCGACCCACCGTCGTATGCATAATAACAATAATAACAGTAATAATAATAATAATAAATCTGACGTTTATCAGCATTTCCGATAAATAAAAGACTCGCCTGACATTTAATTTCATCAGGTTTGCCCAAACGAGCCGATCTTAGGAAATGCCTGTGTCCGACATACAATATCAGACGAAAAACGTTACAAAATTACCAAGCATACAAGGTCGACTGATAGGTCTGTATGTTTCTTACTGGTGCTGTATCAAAGCTAAGACGTTGCCACCCAGCGTACACTACCATCGAGATACGCAGACGTACGTAAATGTCACTAAATAAGGACCTGATAAAATTCTGTACTGGGATGCATCAAAGTAGCCTACTATACCGCCACTCGGCGAAATATGATTAAGCCCATTAAATAAATGTCCTGACGCATTAATCCCGTCGATACTGGAAGCCGGTCCACAAGCGTACAGGTCTTGAGCGGTTAAGGGCCGACTGACCCTTACTCATACACTTTCACTGTGCATGGCTACCCTGTGGATATCTCACGCAACAAGTTCTGAGAAGGACGAGAATTACGGTGTATATGGGGAGGCTGGCAAGAACTATGAAATAATAAATACACAATTTCATGATTATGTTGTGTGCATAATTTCCACTACAACACACTTCAGACCAACACACCCGAAAATCTTAGCGATTAAGCAACTTAATGAACAAATACTTCTTTTATAATAAGTTTATTAAATGCCTCTACATGTTTCGAGCACTATGTGCTCGAAACATGTAGAGGCATTTAATAAACTTGGTTAATTACTAAGATTATACTGAGATCCACAGTCAGCAAAACATAAAAATACTCGAAAAAGTTCGAAGTGCTTTTATGTTTGTAGTTATCATGTAAAAAAAAAAAAAAAAGTTACACAATAATCTGACACGATGATTACCTCCACACTAACTCGCACACGCCTAGTACTAACGATTCATACAAACAAACGCTAAGTAAACGATTTTTGCGGCCGTTATTTCTGTTGTTTCACACAGCACAGAAATGCTTGCTAAAAGAAACTTGCATTAGTTCTCGGCAAATTGTTACAACAAGAAATAATACCATTATTACGATACGAATTTAAATGAGCACGTTTGTACTAAGTTTCACGAAAATCCGTCAACTGGCTCAAAGCTTGTTAAAGTGGGCCGGTTATGGCACAGTAATATCAATTTTGCTCATAAAAAAAGAAACAGGTTACAAATTTATCAAAAATTGACGAACGGTTCAAAAGCTGCAAGATACGACATGCGGCAAGTATGGCGTGTGTAACGCCTAAAGGACAACTCTTCCCGAGGTTAGATGCACGCAACGGCAGGACTGGCCTTTAAATTTTCCGCTTGACGTTCGACTATCTGAGGAACCACTTGCTTACATCCACTTACTATCTTGTCCTTGTTGCTAAAGGAAAATTCAATCAAAACCACGCTAATTACTTTAGCAACTCCATCTACTTTACAGGCACGTGCAGGAGATTCCATAAATGCTACCCAATTACGTAGCACTTCAGCGCAATTCTCTGGTAACTGCTTTCTTTTACTTACCGTCTGTTTTCCATCTATACATAATTACAGGCTTAGAGCCCCAAGTAACACAATTATTGGATTGGACACGGAAAGAAATACTGACCTACTTTAGAGTACCTTCCCACAAATTACCTGACAAAACTGTGGAAAACAAGTAAAATGCTCAGGACATGTGGCCCCGGACCGATAAACGAACAAAAATCCTCTCGATATAAAACAGGAGGGTTGACCATTCGACTACAACATAGTCTCTTTACGCTGTTTACAGGTTGGGTTCCTGGACTACGCGATTTTAATTTGGAAGACGAGAGGTAGCGCTCTCGACTAGCACTTGGGAGATATCCAGCTGGATAGCGGCCGAATTCTCAGCTAGCTCGCTTAGGGGTTCGTGGTTCCACTCATTCGATTCAAAGGGAGGGCGAAACAGTACAATGATCGATTAGGGCCGACATAATTTAATAAGCCAAAATCATACGTCGGTAAAATCAGCGAAACGTGACCTAATAACAAACAGAATGTGGAAATGTTAACTGGAAGATGTATTCCTTGCGATCTGGCATACCTCACTGATAGTTATGTTCATTTCTTACAGCATAAATCTACTTAATTCAGCAAAGCAACCCTATATAAACGACAAATATTGTTCCTTAATTCCTTAAAATAATGCGTAATATATTTTTAATTATCTCTACATTTTATAGCACGTAGCAGTTTAATGATCAGGCTCTTTGAAAAGACGAGTATCACGTAAACAAAGCAATGGAAAAATATGACCAGAACAAAATCCACCAAACAAATTTTCGTGGGAATCCCCATTATCAGTATTATGAGAAGTTATCAGAAGAGATTAAATATGCGGACAAAGGAATACAATATACCCACAACTCATCCATTCTGTGTATTTGTGCGAATAATTCGTAACAATACAAATACGACGTAGAGGACCGCGGTGGCACAGTGGTTAAGGTGCTGTGCTACAAATCGGAAGGTCGCTGGTTCGACCCCAGCTGGTGTCCTTGGAATTTTTCATTGACATAAAATCCTTCCGATCGCACGATGGCCCTGGAGTCGACTCATCCTCTAACATAAATGAGTACCAGGAGCATTTCCTGGGGCTGACAACTTTACCACCATCCTGTGCCGTTGTCATGAAATCTCGGAACCTTAACTTCCTGGAACCCTCCGGGCCACTCCAGGCCTGTAACGGAACTGCGTTACCTTTACAAATACAACGTACGAGTAATAAGTAGTACTAGCCATAGCAGAATACGTGTACGTGTATGCGCATGTATGTATGTGCGTATGTGGGCTAAGCATGCCGCTTCTTTCACGACAGAATGTAAAGTACATAACCGGGATTTTTCAGCTGGCACAGTTACTATATTACGGACTAAACAACAGGAGTTCAACTCCCGGCGTGGCGAGCGGAAAAGAGGATGGGAACCCAAAGTGGTTATTGTACTAGTGCATCGCTTGTTCACAGCGGTCAACAGTGAGTAACAACAACGAAGACGACAATTTCTATTGTCAATTTCGTTATCGTTGCTACAGTGTACCCACATTTTCTTAAACAATGAATAAAATACCTCGGGCGACCGAGGGGCAACTAGGAAGGCAATCCCCAAGGTAAGTAACCACGTGTAGCAAACGTCACAAGCAACACACCGATAAAGCCAGTCATCCACTCTGATTAAGAAAGGCTATTCAGACTACAATACAACGACGTTCATGACCGTGACGAAATGTAATATTTTGTAGGTATGTATCACTACATTTGGAAATACACTCAGTAGCGTTGTTCAGAACCGCAATACAGCGCATGTTACAGCACAACTGATAACACAAAATTTCGCATTCTGTTCCTGGTCGAATTAGGTTGCTGATCGTTTCAATGATTACTATAAATGGTATCAACATAGTTGGAGTACTTATTCGAACAGAACTCGGACAACCAGGATCCCTAATTGGAGACGACCAAAGCTACAACGTCATTGTTACAGCTACAAGCACCCCTCTCACTGCCTCAACAAGATCAAGTTAACAAGAAATATGGATAAACCTCCTGTACATACGGCACCTTAAAACGACAGAAGAACGTCACAGTATCAAAATTACTCCCCCACCCTGCAGATGAAGACAGTATGTTCGTCAGCAATGTCACTACCAATCTACCAGTCCCAGACGACAGCAGTCTTCGTTCTCATCGCCGTAGGAAAATCTTGATAATATTAAAACCAATCGGTAGATGGTGAGGATGTGAACGCCATACCAGTCCAGAATAAAGCCCAAATGCGGACCTCCGTATTGGCGGTCTTGAATTGTTCATGTGTTATTTGCCGACGCTGCCACCTGGTGCGTCTAAACAGGGGTGGTGATAGATGAACCAGTACAAAACATTTGTGGGACGGAAAACCTCAGTACCCTGGGAGAAAACTGTCCCCGTACCACTTTGTCCACCACAAATCCCACATGGACCGCCAGTCTGGAAAACGTATTCCAGTTAACAACTCTGTCAATAGCTAACATCATACAGCGTCGGTATTAGATGAATGACATATGAGAATGGAGCAGTGGTGAGATGATGACAGTAGAAAACCCAAGTAAACAGATAAGAAAAAATGCCCCGTGTGCCACGCTGTCTGCAACAAATGCAGCAATAAAACTTTGGGTTCGATTACCACAGACGCAGCTATAGAAACTACTCCTTTCTTATCTGGAAAGAATGACAGCGATGTTCAGATGTGACAGGGGTGGGACAATAAGATTCAAAGTTCTTCATAAACAAGAAACCACTTAACCTTGTTACAAGTGTATCCTTCCCTTACTTTCGTAAAACGCACTTTTAACTCTGTTCTACGAAAAAGATTCTGTAATGTGTACCAATACAAAACAACAAGTACCGATTACTTGTCAATACCACATGGGATGTGATGTATTCGAGGAAGGATAATCAGTTACATTTAAAACTGACATAAGCCTATAATAACTGAAAATTAATTATAGTACCGATTCACATAAAAGCAAATTAATTCAGCAATTAACATGTCATGTGCAAACTCATATTTTGTATCAACAGACAATGGTGATTATAACATAGCTAGGAAAATCAATATGGGGTACACTACACTGAAGCTGCATACCAAGTGATAAAATAAGACAATCTACATGGTAATGACACGGACAGATTAGAAGACGAGTCAATATAACACTGTACTCAGAAACACAGCCATAACGAAGGGGTGTGCAAAGTTGATGGGCACAGAAAAAGTATAGAAAAACATGCACGCCATGCCTTCTAAAAATTCAAGGACTAAGGATTGCAAATTTAAAATTTCACGTGGTGTCATGTATGTGTCGCGGTTCCGCTCTGCATACTCATACATACACTCCGCTCTTTATTTCCACTAACAGTGGTTGTTTTGTGGAATCACGGAACCTTTCAAAAGGCTAAGGAAGATAGCTCCAGCCACCGGTGCCAGGTGGTTCATGCTAACATTTGTGGATGTCGGGCGGTAAGACTTTAGAAAGAAAAACTTGTAAATTTTATTCATTATCAGGCGTTTTTCGTTTACGATTTTTGGAATATCACAAGAGCCTACATCGTACATTCTAAACGACCTTCTGGGGCAGAGTATCGCAGGCGGCGAAAACATGGCACATTATAAACGACAGCCCTTTAATGGCGATTTAATATCGCCGGCAACCACAAACGTGCGTAGGTCTTCATGTAAACTGCGCGATTTTTCCGCCCTACTTTAATCATATTTGGAACTTCTCGGTACGTTTTAATAGAACTCCCATAAAAGTCTCCAATATTACGGAAATCCGTCCAATGGGAGCAGCGCTGATACATACGGGCGTGCAGGCAGACGGACAAAATAACAGTCTTATACCATTTCAGTCGAAAAGAGCGCATTTACGGAGATTTAATGTCGCCGGCAGCAATGACATGTATTTACGTCTTCGTGTAAAATGCGCGATATTTTTGCCCAATATGAACAAAAATTAGATTCTCATCACATTCCATGACGGTCAACAATATCAAATATCACGGAAATCTAGTGGGATCCACGCGATTACATGCGGGCGGACAGAGAGACGAACATTAAGTTAATAGTTCTTCGAGAATATGCGAGCGCGCCTGAAACCCCTACGCTCAACATCCTTTATCTTTCGGAACTGGAGTTTTAAATCGCCCGGTACTAAGGCACTAGAGCCGTATAAATAGCGGTGGTAAAATCACGTCGCCCTGGAATGGAGGATTTTAAACCTTGCGGTTTTATGGGGCTGGTTTTTCAGCAGCAGTATTAGAAAAATGCAACGTTGTGCAAACTTCACCGCGTAACAAACGCGGAGTCTGGAAAAAATAAATGTACCCAGTCACCACCACCATCTCTCATTCTACTAAAAGCAAGTACTGGATAAAATTCTTCACTGCATAATGAAAATACTCTACTACAGACCTATTACATTCACAAAGGATATTATAGCCAACCTTTGCATGCTATTATCCTGATACTCGTACAATTTTCCACTGCCTTACAAGATCAAATCATCAAGTGCCGCTCGCAAACTTTGGCTACTCTATCCATGTGGTCTACAGTACCGAAATGTTGGACCACCAATGACTGGACCGTCTATAAAAATGACGACGAACAAAAGTACCTCAAAACTTCCCAGAAACTAACAGCCTGACACACGACAAACTGTCCAGCAAATTCAGCACTACAGTTTAACAAATCGGCTTACTGTACAGAGATGCTGATAAGTCCTTAGCCCGACGAGGAAGGAAACAAGCTAATGTTTCTATCAGAATGGCGTGAATTTCCTTCGGCGCCTTGCTTTGCAGGGTGGAAAAAAACAAAAAAAACTTGCCGACAGCTCGCGTCTCGATGTTGTTGAAATCGCGCGCGTCCCTGACATGCTTCCGAGATTGTGGCCTTCCTGGTCGGGCTAAGGGCTTATCAGCACACCGGTAGTACCTATCCGTAACATGTGTGTCCGACAGTGATCGGAGAGTACACACTTACTGCAAACTGTATGGGTTACATATAAATGTAACATTTCCAGTGAAAGTTTCAGGCAATCAATGACTGAACTTTTGTGACTGATACCTGTTGACCTCTTTGCATTCATGACGGAAAAAATCAAAATAATATCGAAAATGACATGAAAGGAACAGCATTCTGTCCAAACAGTGATGACAGTCGTAAATTCTAACTGGATCGATTGGCTACAGAATGAAATATATAAAAAAAGCGAAAGGCCTTAGGCACAACGTTCTACGTTACTTCAGTAGCTGGAGGTTCACATCCGGAAATAACGTCATGAACAAAATCTCATATCGCCATACAACAAGAAGGTCTGTGCTTGTCAGCATAAAATTCCTGTACAGTGTCATCTCCTAATAAAGTGTCATCAAGGCAGTGAGTTTAACAAATTCGGGTCTTCTTAAATTTGTTAAGATCAGCAATACACGTACACACGTTACATAAGCGCATTAAATAACAAGACAGGCAATGCACTGTAACGTAACAATCAGACGCCTTCACGTATCCATCGTTGTCATGTCAATGCAGTAAGTATGACACATTCTGACTGTGTGACTGTAGCCTTAATTATCCTGCATGCAACGCGCAAGTGCCGTGTTATATTGTCATATGAAGCCTGTCTGGCTGTACCACATTTTTCCACATTACCTCATAAACGGTACGATTTAAAAAAAAAAAGTTATTTAACATAACACATGTTTCGATTTAACTCTAACTTTTGTCTAAGACATTTCTCATTCTAAGAAGAATTCAGCGAGATAGTATCATAAATGTACATAGGTCTTAATGTAAAGTACTCGTTATTCTCGACAGATTTTCATGAGACTTCAACTTTCTCGACATATTTTCGAAAAATACTCAAATGTCAAATTGCGTGAAAATCCGTCCAGTGGGAGCCGAGCTGTTGGAGGCGGTCTGACGGACAGGCATGACGAAGGTAGTATTCGCTTTTCGTAATTTGGCGAACGCGCCTAAAATTTCATTCGTCTCTCAAGATTAGTATGCTTCACTCCACAGTCGCGTGGTCACTCGCTGGAAGTATGAATAAACTGATTTTATTCCAGTGCACACCGAATTGAAAGATGGATAAAAGGAAGGGACAAACTCCCCAGAATTGTAAATACGAACCCATGCTTTAGCGCACTCCATATGAAATTACTACCAATCAAACATTAATATCCTCAACTGTGTTAAACCGAAAAATAAAGGAGAATTTGTTTTAAAATTCTTTAAAAAGAACTATTAGCATAACCGTTTCCACCCTGCGTTATCGTAGACACTCCACCCTCTTCATCGTCCTGTCATTTCGTCATTCAACACTTGTGGACGAGTGTAAATTATGAATCTCCATATTTTGTAATCTTCTCTACCCTCCCGCTAATTCATATTTCAGTTCAAATATCTGACGCCCTCTGTGAGGGTCTGTAGCACACTATTTGGCCCCACAATCGAATTCCAGTCTACCAGTCTATGGGGGTCACCCCTTTCTGCCTGTGCTGCGTGGTCAATACATTCCTAGCTATTCTCCACATCTGGAGGTCATTCCCCCATCTGCAACCTGACAGTAGATCATGCCTTGGCGACAACGCAGCTAAGGTAGATATCCTCTGTTACATACACTACAGTTCAATTCGTTTCAGGTTATCTTAATTAATGTGTTTGTGTAATGATCATTCAAGCTTGTCTGCCGTCACTAGACACTGCTCAGGTGTAGGTAATGCTTCTTTCACATTTAGGAAGTCCCCACTTCGAATACCAGGCCGTTTTCTGTGATTTCCTTCAATCTCCCCTCCAGGATGTGGTGACAGAGTACCTTAAAATAAGCCACGATCAGTTCCTTTCAAATCCTATCCAACTCACCATTTACAAGTATTCAATGTTAGATATGTGTGACTTACATGGGAATCATCGTGATTAAAAAAAAAGTAAACAGAAAAACGTGAGAACTTCTTCGCAATTTCAAGTTATGAAATATGCAGACACTCAGCATCAAACGGTGACTTAAGCTTCAACTGTAGTACGTGTGGGTCAGAATGACATGATCATGTTGGAACGATGCCTCTGTAAGCCCCATCACTTGTTACAGTACTTACGTGTACCTTCTATGCGTGCGTGGACTGTACATATATTATGCTAGTACCTACAGCAGTTCAGCACTGTCTCGTAACGTAAAAGTCCACTTTTACAGACGCGTAGAAATAAATACGATCTACTGCCATATAATTGCACATGAACTACTTCCAGTGAACAGTTACAGTCAACACCAGTGTCATGCATTATAACCAAGTCCTACAGTCTTTAAGTTCCTCACTATACAGCTGTGAAAGAAAAAAAGAAACATTTTTCTTTTTGGGGGGGCAACACGCATTATTCTGGGCCAACGAACAGGGCATACCGTGCCTTTAAAACTGTACTGTGGACAGAATAAAGACAACAAGGTAACGGTGGCAGTTAACCCTTTAGAAAGAAACTTTAGTTACAGGTCTGCATATTACGTATTAATAAATCATGCACCTCACACATGAAAATTTGATAACCATGAAAATTTCACGATCATGATACCGCAAATTTCAAAATCAAGCAATTACAGCATATACCAGTTAACTACCCTGAGTCTCTATTGTTCCACAGAAACATTTTAAAATCGCAATTCTTCTGTTAAATGTACATGGATGACACAACACATCCTACTACAGGAGTTACAGATTTTCCCTAATCCTTCCAAAATCGACAACATTTATGTTCCTCTTTCACACACTTCCTACAGATGGTAATTAACAGGTGGCAAACTGATCTTTGACCCTCACTGCCTTGTCCTTGGGTACATCACTCTCAGCGTCTCAACAGTGAAGAAGGCAGCACCCTTCTCCAATATATTCACAGTGTTCTCATTCCCTGACAGTATGCACAC
>Ga0123355_10006972_pt1 | contig 16830 bp, 7 predicted proteins | sample TergutEmb28metaG_3_FD_89872 | JGI IMG/M metagenome (GOLD analysis project Ga0123355, IMG submission 89872) | Embiratermes neotenicus P1 segment gut microbial communities from Petit-Saut dam, French Guiana - Emb289 P1 | ecosystem: Host-associated > Arthropoda: Insects > Digestive system > Gut ...
AGGCTGCGGTTACAGTTTTTAGTACTCCTGATGATGGGTGCTGTGACACCCGAAACATGTAGAGTGACTTTGCAGTAAATAAATATCTGCATACTGTTGCATCTGGTTGGATTTTTATTAACAATGAATTACAATGCACGGAACCATAAGCTTAAAATTTCGTAAACAAATATTTAGTGCCTATACTGTGTATAGTGTATCTCAGGTTACACAGCCTCTGGTATCATCACACCTATAGGTGTGATGATACCAGAGGCTGTGCAATGCAATTTTGACCTCCTGATGATGAGCACATGTGCTCGAAACATGTAGAAGCATGAGATAAACTTATTGTAAAACAAAAATTTTGTGCATCAAGTTGGTTAATTACTGAGATAAATATACTGAGATGCACGGCCAGCAAAACGTCCAAAAAAAAAAAAAATGTGTATAGTTTGTTACCTGTGCAGTTGTGTGTTGTAGGTATAAATAAGTGAATAGAAGTAGATTTACATTATTTAATGCTACATGTTAATGATCTGTATTATTCCATGCATTGTTTACATCATGCCATAAATATTACAAGTAAAGTCACACAGCTGTAATTTTGATATACAAGTAATAAATGTTACAGAAATTATCATGTCACAGACAGCTTTCTGGTAAAAGGGAATTTACAGTTCTTATATTCACACTGAATTAGCAAGGTATAAATCCGAGTGACAGTGTTCTAATTAACTGTAGTTTCAAAATGGATATTGTACTGCTCTTTGTAACAGATATCCGCCAAAATACATAATCTTTACAATACTTTTGTATCACTATATGTGTTTAAAACAATTATTTTTTATTTATTTTACAGAAATGTGAATGTGACAGCGTGTCACCTCTCCACGTAGCATGTGGGTTACCAAATTCTGGCTTGTTCCTCCACAAATTGTGTTCCTCTAATAGTTGTGACATCAGCAGATATTTTGCTAGTTGCCAAGCATCCCTACATCTCTTGGTAACAGGTAAGCAGAGGATTATTTTGTAGACAGGCTTCATCTACACATGACCCACTGTCTGTCCAGATAACCTCAGTGATAATGACAGTATATGTTAGCAATACATGAGATACCAACATTCCTCCTGATCACCATTCATGATTAACCACAGTTTTCTCACTGATATATAAATATATATATATGTATTTCATAATTTTATATTTTTGGTTCAGTCAAATTGTAGAGAAAACTGGCTGGTAACAAAAGTTTTGTGCAACACACAGCTTTTATGTCTACTTTCACAAAGAGCATTATTTAACAACCAACCCCTCAGTCTCCAAGCCATATTTACATATAATGTAACATCGTTCCAAGTTTTATGGTCTATGTATTGTCATTATCAGTCTTTTAACCCTTTGACGCCTAATGACCACTATAGTGGCCATACCGCACCGCTAACCTCTAAATGTTGCATTTTATATTTATTCAACAAACACAGTTACTGAATATTTTAAACACAGTATATACTCTCCATTTTTTCCTCTTCAAAATGCAGTTTGTTTCATAATTCTAATATATTTGGTTCCTGTTTTATTCACATTTTATATACAGGATGTGCTAAAATTTAAAAAAAATAATTCCGGCGCCAAAAGGTTAACACAGTTGTTAGCTCTGTTATCCTACTGTGAAAACTTTGAATCATTTTTCTTGTTTACTGTGTATTCTGTTTGTTCAGTTCATTTAATGGTTCTTCTCTACTGTTCTACAATTTGGTAAACCTAACTCTCCTACTGCTTTCTCAACCTAGTACCTTAGACTCAGCGATTAGTTTGCTTAACAATAACGTATTCATTGGTAAGCAACTCTGGTATGACCCAAATGAATATGCAGATAAAGATACAAGACTCAAGGTTCTCAGAGCATTGTTATGAAGAGTCATCTTCTGGGTTGTTATGCGGTGTCGACTGATTAATAGTTACCGAAGTTTCAAAGGATTGTAATGACTACATCTTCAGGGTGCAATCGAAGAAAAGTGATAAAGAAATTTTGATCCTTGGAAAAGTCAGTCACTATTTATCAGTTGACAAGGTACAACATCCCAGAGAACTTGAACCTTCAGAGAAAAAGGTGCTGATGAAGCCACAGAAATTGCCACCAGTGAATTTTGTGATATAAATTAAATTAAAACTACCTCACCTATGAACCAAAAAATGCACCTATATAACTTTCACTTAAAACACTTAAAACCACTCCGACATGTTTCGATCTTTTCAGATCATCATCAGGGAGTTTTGTCGTTCCTTGCTAAAGTTATTACATGTTCACAATTTAGTTCATTTTTGTAAACAAGGTGTTGTGGCAGCATATCATGTTGTGTAGGAATCTGTTGTAGAGAGTGTAGTTGGCTAGGTGTGCGTTGTATGCTACATAGTGAGCGACTCCCTCACTATGTAGCATACGACGCACACCCAGCCAACTACACTCTCTACAACAGATTCCTGCACAATGATATGCTGCCACATCACCTTGTTTACAAAAACAAACTAAATCGTGGATATTTAATAACTTTAGCAAGGAACGATGAAACTCCCTTATGATGATCTGAAAGATTGAAACATGTCAGAGTGGTTTTAAGTGTTTTAAAGTGTTTTAAGTGAAAGTTATATAGGTGCATTTGTTGGTTAATAGTTGAAGTGATTTTACGAAGTGCACGGTGCAACGATGAGATTCATAAATTAAAACGCTGCTTCACAAAGGTCATGGTTACCAGCACAGTGGCAGTATCTATGTCAGTGGCTGCAACTGCTATTTCCTTATGTTTTTGATAGAATTAAAATTGAAGGGCTGCAGAATATATCCCTAAAATCTTTATTAACACAAAATACTTCTGCATGAAAATTTTCTGCAATGATACACTGTATAAAATAATATCCTTACTGAATACTTGATAATCCAGAAAAGTTGTTTCAGCGCTGAACAATTTTTTTTTAAAGCATTTCACCCAGGGATGCACAAATTTTTCCAAAAAATTTAGGAGCCTTCGCAAAAGCTCTAGGCACCAAAAGGCAGACATGAAGCAAGTCCTGCACTGAGGACCCACAAATATTTGGTGTCACTATACAAAATCCAATCACCAGAGTGACCTGGCATCCAGGACTTTTGCACCCCTGATCTGAGTTTTGTTTGGAGTTACTGAGAAAATATAGCTGACTGTTTTCATTAGGAGGAAATTTTCAGAACATGAAAATAATTGAGACCAGCTATTAATTGGGATAACAGATGTTTCCTCAGTTACTCTTTGCTGATAAGAAAGTCACCATTCCAAAACTGGGGGAGGGCCTACAGATGTTCCTTTTGAACCTAGAGAACTTCGGTGAACAGCTTAATAGTAAACAAATTTCAACAGCGATAAACAAATAAGCAAATTATTGGAAAACAGAAATGACTCACCCATGCCTTAGTTTACGATTAAGTCTGTGACTCAGAATGCAGATGCTGTAACATCTCCCTCCCTCACCAATTTAATTTTCTCTTGAGATGTCAACATGACAACATACAGAAGTACTTTTTGCCAGAGAAATGAGCAGTGAAACAGACGTGAATCCTGGTCATCATTGTTTTGTCTTCTGCCCCTGTATAGTGCAACCCTGTTGTATGACCATGGTATTTCTGTTACTTTTTAAATTTGTATGCAACTAGCATAGAAAGAAGATGGCTTATGAAATTTATGATACAGCTGGGTGTATGGAACCAAAGTTGTGTACATACACATTTCTGTTTTGCAGGTGACTTGCAAAGCAATTGGTCAAGTCTGTTGGAAGCAGGGAAACTACTAGCAACAATGCGGAGAGAAAGGCGGACAGGAGTAGGTTCGGAGCGGCACTTCTTGTTATCCATGACGGACTCTGAAGGAAACACTCCACTTCTAATAGCAGGTCGTCGTTTGCTGAGGGAAGGTGCATTTGATCAAGCAGCCCAGCTAAGTCATCTTTTTCTCGAGGCCGGTAGCGATCCGAATGCAGCCAACAGTGAAGGTCGTAGTCTCCTGACTTACAGTGTTCATTACATGGATGACAGTATAGAACTGACCAGAGTGCTGCTTAATGGTGGGGCATCAGTGTGGCCACAAGGAACACATGATGCAACAAGTGAAAATGCTGGTAACGCAGAGCAATGTTCGGCTTTCACATGGTTCCTGCGATCCATCATTAGAAGAAGGAAACTTGATGAACAGTGTGAACGAACTCTTGCACTACTCTCTCAAGTGATGGGGGAACATCCTGGGCGCATGCATGCACATGTGATGCGCACAATGTTTCGGCATGCCAAATGTTACAAAGTACTGGGCCCCGTGTTCTACCAGCTGAAGATTTCAATGATGCGGTACTGGACCCAGCCACAAGACTTGATTTTTATGTGTCGGAAAACAATCAGATCAGCAGTTGGTCCAGAAAGAATCATGGCAGGACAAACAAGCCAATTAGGATTGCCAAATCGGATACAGGGATACCTTTTGCTGGAGTAATATCAGATATAAGGAATTCAGAAGAACCACCCTGAAAATGTTCAGTTGCAAAACAACATGGTGTAGTCTGGCTCAAAAGGAGCCTTGTTTATTGATCTAGTTAGATGAATAAATATCAGTAATCTCTGAACATATTTATTACTTGTAAATTAAACTGCGTCTAATACAAACTGTCCTTTGACAAAATTTATAGTGTAACTTTGAATGCTGTGCCTGTTATGAGCAGCGGGAAAATTTAAGAAATTTACCAACAAGCAATACATGTTACAGATTATTTCATAATGGGACATCAGTGCTGAGAGTAGAAGCTCTTATTGCTCTGATGGCAGATATCTGGAGGTTTTTGACCATATTTTACACCACGCTTTAAATGTGCCACAAAAAAAAAAAAAAAACATAAGTTATGGGTAATTATGAACCTAAACTGTAAATCATACCAGTGCGATTTATGAGCAGTAATATGAACAGGATATAATATAGCTGAAATTACAAAGAACAAAGCCAAATTATATATCTGAAGATTATTCAAAGGCAAACTGAATGTGATTTAAATTTCTTCCCTTTTCAGTCTCTGTCTTCTTACCAACACCAGGTGAGCAATGTGCAGTTTCGTGTATTGTAACACGTACAAGAAACCTATTTCGTATTCTTTAAGTCAGATGTTCATGTGTGGGTTATCACGATATTCATACAAAACATGACATCTGTACAAAGTATGAGTGAAATATAAGTTTGTAAACTGTACTTAAATTATATATGCTCTATCCTGGGCTGACTGTGCAGGGTAAATTCTGCCATAAACTTAAACAACAAGAAGTAAGGTGTCACATCAATTATGATTTATGTCACTTCTTAATCATTCCATGTGATTTATCCTCCAACTACTAGGCTTCTTTTTCCATAAGTTTTGGTACTTAATTCTCCACTCTAGACACAAGATACTATTGAAACTTCCCTCACTTCCTGGGCCTTTTGTGAACTCTTTGGTTATGATGTTTGTGTTCCATAACTGCTCTGGGTATCATATGACATAAAAGTACTTGTTGTACATGCTGTTCCCACATTTGGCTGCACTACTGAATTTCATGACTTTATTTCAAGTTTCTAGCAAATTTTGTCACAATGTATGTGCAAAGTTTTTGTAATTTGTATTCGTGGATGTATAAATCTCATCTGTGCCTTACCCAAGGTCCAGGACTGACCACCATAGTAGCCTTAAAGATGTTCCCTTTGTTATTGTATTCCAGTACTTTATGTAATTACTTTATTCTATCATACTGCATTGTGGCTTCTCTTCAACCTTTACTTTCCTACATTTAGAAACAATTGAGAATGAAAACACGCAGATCACAATTCAATTGCAGTTTTCAGATGTAATGATATACAAAGATGAATTTCTGTTGATGGCCAAGTATTTACCTTGCAACCTATGGGTTTTCTAGAAGTAGGTTATCTTTGTTTTATAATAGCCTTATGTCATAAAGAACTATTTTCTCATGCCATTCCTCAAACATAAAGCACCATGCACTACAGCAAGAGGGATAATCGAGGTTGAACTGCACATGATTGCAGCGTATGAAACTCAAGTATGTACTCTGATTCCGGTTATGATGTACAGGTCGAATTATCCCAACGTTTCACAAGTGCTAGTGTTTATATGTGTCTTCTGACCAGTTGCTATTAGCACTACAAAGCAGTCGAATTTCTAAAGACCAAAAACTTCTGTGTTACATTGTACAGTATGAATAATAGTCTACAAATCTAGTTATTGCCAGTAAGTCTGAATGTGTTCATTTACAAAGGACAAACTGTGAACTTTTTTCTGGTTTCAAAATTGAACATCCCACCTCCCCACTATAATTCTTATCGAATTACCCCCAGATTTCATAACAGAGATCCAGAATACTACCTGGTGGCAAAACAACAGAATTTAGTCTGAAAGAACTCACAACAAATTTTAGTATTACTTACACTCTGGGGCCCACTGTATGCTGGACCGAGAAGGGCCAATCTATGCCACTGATCCATCACCACTGACACTGAACATTCACGAGTAAAATTTATGCACAAGGGCATGTAAAATAAAATGCCAATCATGACTGTCTTCCAGAGTTATTAACACCACTTCATCTCCCTATTTCTAATGTCAAAAAGTTTACTCTTGTAATTGTCTGGTCAGTCACTCCATTGAACACCACAAAAAGGAGAAAAGAAAGAAATCCGTAGTTTTCTACTAACTACCTTACTTCCTCACATAATTTACATACCCCTAGTACTGAGTAGGAATTTTGGAGAAAATTAAATACATATTGTACTGTTGCCTCCAACTTCTACCCACAGACTGTTGGTTAAATATATGGTATATATGAATATAAGTCAGTTACCTGTAATTGATGACATTACACATTACCAGTCACCCTATTTATATATTCTCCATTTGTATGGATGTTTGGAGGCTGCAAAAATAATGCTTCATCAGCTTACAAAATACAAGTATATGCTGATGATCATGGTAAGGTAGCAGTGCATAGATTGTTAGGGCAGAAGGAAATAGGAGGAAGTTAAAGAGCTATACAGTATGGAAGAACTCACAAGGGAGTCATCTACTTGCTTTTAGATGCTGGTACTTACAATGTAGCTGTCAGTAGCGTGGGCTACTAGATTATGGTAGAAATAAACAGGTTATGTTAATTGTCATGGAGAATGTGATCACATTGCAATGCAACATGGCACCATGGCATGGAGAAATTTAACCTTACATTTTCTGTGAAAATTGTGTGTTGTTAAAAATTGCTTCAACATTGAATTTCATCTCAGTGACCAAGAAGAAACTGCATGGAGTGCAAAAGCACGAATTTATGGACATTCTATAAATTTTGTCTAATTTTTTTTTGTAAAGAAATATCCGTTATATTTCCTCATGAGTTCCTGGAAATTTTTTTATGGAACAACAATCCTCAACTAAAAGTAAAAGTGTTCATGTGCACTGCTTAAAATAATGCCATTACCCAGATGTTCTGACTGTCTGTCTATTGATTTCACCATATGTAGACCCTGCTAGCCAAAGTATGAATGTATGTTGCCTGCTAATAACAACAACATTCCTTTGTGTTCGTTATTTTTCATTTGAGATGCTTTGATCTAGTCACATGTTCATCGGTTTTTGGATGCAAAATTTCCAAACAGGTGGATTGGGAGAGATGGTCCGACACCCTAGCCACCACGATCGCTGGATATCACCCCACTTGACTTCTTCTTATGGGGGTATGTTAAGGAAAAATTGTTTTCGACACCAGTTCCAGATATTACAAACTTGAAGGCAAGAATAACAGACGCTTTTGCTACAATAACTGAACACATGTTGGAGAACACATGGAGAGAAATTGATTGTCGATTAGACGTTCTCCATGCAACAAAAGGAGCACATGTTGAAGTGTGCTAATGTGTTGTAAAAAAACTTTTTGAGTTATATTTAAAAAAAAAAAGTTTGTATCCCACATACAGTAGTTTTCTTGTACTAAATGTTTGTAATCAGGGAAAGAATTTATGCTCACTCTGTACAGTGCATGAAGACGTAAGTACCAGCACCAATTACTTTAAAAAGCAAGCTCTGCCTTACACATGCCTACATATGATTTTAAAGCCTTTTATCTTTCTAGGAAGTTGTCTAATTTAATTACTGTATTTCCCCTCCAAAAATTCCCCCTTTCCCTTCTACTATTGACACCGACAATGTAAATAAAGCAGAAGCTGCTGCACAGGTAGCTGGAAAGCAGTTACTATAACGCTCTTCAGATGACATGCACATTGCTTATTACATGGTACATTCACTGTAATATTCTGAAACAGTATTGTAAGATGTTTTGTTGAATGAAAGCCAGAAATGTGGGATGTGTTTGTGTATGTAGGAGAGGTGGTGTATTCCAGCAAAGTTCATCACACTCTCCAGCTATCAGTTTCATGGGTGAATGCGTTAATTTAAGGTGTAATCTGTGCCAAAGCAGTAAGCAGTCTGGCACACAGAAGAAATGAACATTCTTGTTAGCATTGCAAGAAAGAACAAACATGGAAAATTTCTTAAACATTTGTATACTCAATATTATATTTAAAATGTGATTACATGCTACACAATATTGTGACATTGTGTCCAGAAACTGCTGTGTCTATAGTTTTGTAGGTAAAATTATTGGATGATTATTTATTGCTAGAGGCTGTGACACCAAAATAATATGAATGAAAAGGTATTTGAAAATTGTGTTCACTTTTTCTTCACACTTTCTGTGAAGCGATGTAAAGACAGATCACATTGTAACAAAACAGTGTTCATAATGGGGATAACATTAGTGTGTGAATTGGTGCAGTTATGTAAAACGACCTTACCTTTTTAGATAAGAAAGAAGTTAACCCATACTAAGGGGTATTTATTTTCAAATACTTGTGTACATCTTCATGTTCAATTTTTTGTTTTTTCGTTTTGTAAATTTCTGCTTACTTCATAGTTCTTTTATAATGAAAATTGAGACGTATTGATGTTTACAGTTTCATTATAAACTGTGCAGAATTGAGTGAATAGGGGCATGTAGAGGAAGAGCATCAGTTGAGTGGAGAACAGCTTTTTAAGACCTTATGGTAATTACAGCTGTTTTGAATACAGAAAGTAAACTAAAGACAAGAAAAGAAACTGCTCCTTGACATTATGATCATTCTTGTTAAATGCATGGCTAAATAAAAAACTTAGATACAACTCCCCTACTTAAAATGTTAAGAAGAAAATGGTAAACATTTCACTGCCTTTACCAATTTGTACATTCCCCCATAGGCCTAAGAACACAACTTAATATGTCTCAGTTTATATTGAGAGTGTTACCATACCACTGCCATATAAATGTCAACAGCTTACAGCTTAATCCCATGTATATATAAACTTATTCTAAGTACATATATATAAATATAGAATTAATACAATCATTTTATGCTGTGTTAGACAGTGCTTTACTCAGTGTTCAGTGAGTCAGAAATAGAGCCATTTTTTGTAGTTTACTTCTATAGCTTGATGATAGACACTTATTACTAAACTCTGCAGACCACTAGACATGAGAAGCGTTAGCTACGTGTTAATTACACATCGTTGCTGCTCCTGATTTGTTCCAGTGATAAATTACTTATACAGAAAAACTATAAATCGCAAATTTGAGAAAAGAATATTAGGCATATGACCTTAATGCATGTGCGGACAATTTATGTTTAACTTGAGGGCTAGGTGGGTCACTTCAGAATAACAATGGAGAGGCTTGCTAGATATATTATTCAGAATAAATATCGTAAAATAGCTAAGAATTATTTTCACTGACTGAACACACATATCAAAGTATGTAACAGTTGTATTGTTAATAATTTGAAAATGTACCCAAAAATTGGTGTTAAAAGATATGCCACATTAAACAAACACACTCTTCAGCTGGTCCCACTCAGCTTTCTCGTACCCACTTTCAGGCGCAGTAAACATGTGTGATGGAGAACACAAACTGGAGTTTCTACCATAATGTTTTTTGTGTCTAATCTATTCATTTTTCTGTAATTAAACTACTTTCCCTATATTATATAGAATAAATTAAAAATTATTAAAGGTCATGCAGATATAAAGGTCACAAGAGGACTGAAGTTTTTTAAATAAATTTGTATAAAATATACTCATTAAAATTCATAATGGCAGGAATTATTGTTCAATATAAATTTCTGCATAGTAGCTAAAGCAAGGCAAAACATATAGTAAGGCAACATCACATGAAGAACATAGCCACAATTCTACAAATTCCATTGTATGATCTCAGCAGTTTCAGGAGAATCCAGTATTAGATCACACCCAGCCCTTTGTATACACCCTAGTTATGTTCCTGAAAAAGTCAACCTAAATCAAATGCATAAATAAAATAATGATATTCCATATCAGAAATACGGGGTTAGCATAATAGAATACAGCTGACCAAATGGCATTAAACTGAAAATGAGAGATTGCAGATCAAGAGCAGGGTAGATTGGCAAGGGGCATTAAAGAAAAACAACATTACAAAATGGGCATCAAAAGAGGGTCGGGTGCAAATGAAAGGAAAAACTGTCCACTTCCTATTAATTTATTTCTTCAGACCATACTGAGCAGTGTAGATTTTACACTGAAGAGGCTTGCGCATTAGTTGGCATTAGTCACAGTCCAAATAAAATATCTGTAATTGTAAGGAATATGAATCTAAAACATATTACTGGATTAATTTAACTATAAGGTCAAATGGGACATTACAAATAAATGTAATTGAGTAGGAGTCCTGTAACAATACTGCTCTACAACTAGCCATCATCAAAGTCTTCATAACTAGAATAACCTACAAACTTAATTTGTATTGATTAGGGATTTATAAAACAAAAATTCCTTTCCACAATAAAATAGAACTCTGATAGACCTATCCTTATAGAAGCCAACATTGTAGGTCAGTCATATAAAAACATTTAATGTGTATTATACTGTCTACAGATTAAACTCATTAGCAAATAATAGACTTGACTATTTAAAAAAAAAAACATTTAGATAAATTCTAAAATATTTAGATAAATTCTCCTTCCAACATTGGATACGGAGTTGCTTAATTTGCCATTACCATACTTCTATAATACACTTATTAATATTGTACTGCCGATGCGAGAATTGGCAGGCAGGATAGCTCAGTCGGTATAGTGACTCGATACAGTTTGGACGGTCTGCGGTTTGAACTCCTATGAGGGCGATATCTTTCCTACCCTTCCAGACATGCCTGAAGACCCATCCAGCCTCCTGTACAATGGATACTGGGTGTCTTTCCTGGGGATAAAGCAGCCAAGGTCTGGCATCAACCACCCATCCTAACCTAGCGCCAACGTTAAAGAAACAGTAGAGCTATACCTATACTGCCCATCTGGGCCTTCATGGCCTGTTACAGGGCGAAATCTACCCTTTTTTTCTAACCTTACCTTTTTGTACAGAGAACTGTAGCCTTTAAGAAGTAAACATTTTGATGTCCATAAAACACTTGGACATAGATCATACTTCAAACAATTTTCTAATGAAACTGTATTGAAGACTGTATGAAATATCTGTGTATCAATGAGCTTATTTTGTGATTATGTGATCTTTACAACACCATTAGTTGGTATTTAATTGTGTAACATAATTTGTTTGCATCTTGCCATCCAACTATAACCATGCTGTATCTTCAGTACCAATCTCAGTAACTGTACTTATAGTTGTTAGTGAAATGCCACAACTGAAGTTGCAAGAGCTAAGCAATTCGGCTGTGGCTTGTATGGTTTTGTCACTTCACTGCCTGTCTTGACATAAATACTGTATTTGAACTAGTGACACGCCAAATGGTTCCTAACAATTAATATCTGTATCCACTGCCAACTGACTACAGTATGTCATTATTTATACAGTACATTTATTATTCTTAGTGTAGTACGTATTCGTAAGTCATTATTGCATGTGACTTTTTGTATCTTGTGTATGTTAGATTTTATACCCTAGTTTATTTATGTCAAAGATCATGTGAGTTTTGTTGTGTGGATGTAATGTGTAACACTGTGTGGTTAGTATAAAAAAATTAGCTTTTACTTGCTAATTAAAATAAACACAACATATCCAAGTCTTCATACTGTTTCAATCTCAATTTATTTCAATAGTAAGGAGCTTGGTGTATTAAAACTTACAGTCGAACACAACTATATTTGCCTCTATTATTATAAACATGTCATTGTTATAATCCTCCTTGTAATAATAGAGGCAAATATAGTTGTGTTCGACTGTAAGTATTAATACACCAAGCTCCTTACTATTGTACAAAACACAATGGGGATGACGCACATCAGAATTCAATTTATTTCATCCTTTTGACAACAATGTGTATAGGATACATCCATCATCCATCATTTCTTATACTAAGTTTATTACTCGTAAGGTTACATATACTGTAGACAGTGCAAAACAATAATAGACCCTATAAGAAAACTGCTACTTGGAAATAAAGCATATTATGCAAATAATTTCTCTTTAAAAGTAGACTGGTCTCCAAGAAATCAAAATTGAAACTGTACTGGAGTATTATAACACCAACAGTAACAGATGCCTGTGAAGTGTGGGTCTTGAAAGAAACCATAAAAAAACAAGTTAATGGTATTTGAAAGGAAAGTGTTAAGAAAGATCTTTGGTGCTACAAAAGAAACAGATGATACATGGAGAATCAAAACAAACGATGAATTAGGTGAATTAATGAGACATAAGTATACTATAAATCACATAAAAGCACAACGATTAAGCTGGTTTGGTCATTTACATCGAATGTGGAAGAGAGAATGGTAAAAAAAAGTATATAGGTGGAAACCGATGTCAATAGGACCACAAGGGAGACCAAAGAACAGATGGGAAGATGACATAAGAAATGGCATGAAGAAATTGAAAATAAAGAATTGGATTAGCTGCATCCAGGATCGTAATAAGCGGAAACTGTATGTTGAGAAAGCCAAGACATTTAATGACTGAAGTTGTAACGCTTAAAGAAGATAAGAAAATTGCTAAACATCACATCACTTAAAGGAACGTTCCTAAAGCTTTTTTACTACAGAATGCTTTGTGCCTTAAACCTACAGTGATGGAACTCCACAGCTAAACACATAAGTTACAATATAGGTGAGAAAATATGAAGGCTGGCCATAAAATAATCTTACACTGCAAGTATTATGGGTTCTTGATTTTGAGCCCTAATAAGAACAATTCAGATTTGATCATACCACTATCCCACTACTTTTCCAGATAATTCCCATCTCAAATGAGGCATCTATCATATTCTGGGACAAGCTTTTCTATTCTCTGTTGATATCAGTCCATGTCCTGTGTTGTCAGCCATCGTAAAAAGTGTTTCCACCTTGCAGTCATCTTCAGTCATGTTACAACTGTTCCAAACTTGTAATCATCTTTAGTAGTATCAAGATTTTTTTTTTAGCCCTGGAAATGGATGATAATTGCTGTATGATGAATTTCCAAGATACAATCAACGTAGGTTCTGTGGTCATAAAATTACACATCATGTAAATAGCACACTTGGAGTTCCAGGAACATCTGTCCATCCTGTAGAGAGCTCAGTAGATTGTGGTTGTGAGAGTCACCCCACATGAACAAAGAATCTCTACCACCACCTGCATCCCTGTCCTGCAAGTAATCCCTTTGGTGGTAGCAAAGACCATACTACAACTGACATTCAGAAACCCTGTGATAACAGGATCTCATGAATTCCTGATGTGACTGTACAGTAGATGTATATTTCTTCTGACTACACTGATATAAATGGGATGTAATGTCAGGGACACACTGAAAGATTACTGGTCTGCTCTTCAACAGTTCTGTACCACAGCTTTGATTTGTGAAATGACTAATAGCTGGAGAAAATGTATCCCCGAAGAGATGTTTTCATTCTCCATTTTTATATAAATTGAAGACAGTAAACTTGTATATCTAGGTATATCTTACAGTTAACTCAAAACTGATTACAATCAATTTGAATTCTCAATGTGACAAGTCACCTTCACTAGAAAAATCTCATTAAGAAGTGTTCTCTAAAATTACATCTACTTTCACGTTTGTGTTAACCCTTTAGCCCATGATAAGTGGGTCCTGTCACCACAGCATGCCACATCCTCAAGTTGTGGATGGAGGAATGGCTTCCAATATGGAGGGCAGCTGTGATTATATTGAATAAGCAGTCACAGACAGCTGACAAGAGGTGTTCCTGCAGTTTGGGGGTTGGGCAAGGTGCTAACAACTCCTCACCATAAAAACTGGCCTTGTTACGTAATACATACATGTGCCATGGGCCTGGATTGATCCTTTTGTACGATCTAAGCAATGGAAAAGGAACACAAGATTTGGTACATGGAATGTAAGGAACCTCTGTAGCAGTAGTTGCTACTAAGGAGACTGGACTAGAAGTAAATGCTGATAAAACTAAGTACATGGTCATGTTTTGAGATCAGAATGTGGGACAAAGTCATAATATGAAGAATGACAATAGGTCCTCTGAAAGGGTGGAAATAGTGCAAATATTTGGAAACAACCATAACGTATCAAAATTCTATTCAGGAAGAAACTAAAAGCAGACTGAAGTCAGGGAATGTGTGCTATATTTTTGTGGAGAATCTTTTGTCTTCCAGTTTGCTATCCAAAAATATAAATATTAAAATACACAAAAATATAATTTTGTCTGTTGTTTTGTATGGGTGTGAAACTTGGTTGCTCACATTGAAGGAGGAATGTAGGCTAAGAGTGTTTGAAAATAGGGTGCTGAGGAAAATATTTCGGCCTAAGAGGGACGAGGTAACAGGGGAGTTGAGAAAACTACATAATGAGGAGCGTAGAGATCGCTATTCCTCACGAAGTATTATTCAGACGATGAAATCAAGAAGAATGAGATGGGTGGGGCATGTGGCATGTATGGGGGAGAGGAGAGGTGTATACAGGGTTTTGGTGGGGAAAACTGAAAGAAAAAGAGCACTTGGATGAACCAGGCTTAGATGGGAGGATAATAACAAGATGGATCTTCAGAAAGTGAGATAGGATATATGGACTGGATTGATCTGGCCCAGTATAGGGACAGGTGATGGGCTCTTTAAGTGTGGTACTGAACGTTCGGTTTCTATAAAATGTGCAGAATTTCATGACTAGCTGAAAACTGGTCAGCTTCTCAAGAAGGACTCTGCTCCATGCAGTAAGTAAGTAAGTAAGTAAGTAGGTAGGTAAGTAAGTACTTAAGTAAGTTGTCCTTTCAAACCTTGAAGATGAAAATACTGTATTGCCTTGAAATGCTGGTATCTGATCACCCATTTTTGCAGCATTTTACACCAGAAAAATGAAATCCTCTGTGTTTACAGAACCTGTACATATGGTGAAACTATTAATATCCTATTTCAATTCTGTATGGGTACCAGGTCTGTTGCAGGGATATAGTGGCTGGGCGTGGTGCTAACCACACAACCCCTTTGAGGGTTAAAGTTTCAAATGGGTTAGAACCATACTTCTTTCTATAGTAAAACCAACTAGATGCACCAATGTATGAAATTTGTTTTATTTTGGAATGACAGTCTACATGTTTCGGACGATCTTTCCATCCATCATCAGGAGCTAAAGACTGTACATACAGAAACAGGCATTTGTCAAACAGATACTGCTATCTGCTAGCTAGTGGGTACCTGCTAGCAAGCAGACAGCAGTATCTGTTTGACAAATGCCTGTTGTTGTATGTACAGTCTTGAACTCCTGATGATGGACGGAAAGACCGTCCGAAACATGTAGAGTGTCATTCCAAAATAAAATAAATTTGATACATTGATGCACCTAGTTGGTTTTACTATATAAATAATATTACGATGCACGGCCATATGAACGTCAAATTAGCCATACTTTTCCGTCTACTCTGTGCCTGCATAGGCATGTCATGGTGTGACCATTACTTACTTACTTACTTACTCCATGGTGCAGAGTCCTTCTTGAGAAGCTAACTGGTTTGTAGCTAGTCAAGAAATTCCCCGCATTTCACAGAACCCAAAGTTTCATTACCGCACTCACAATCTTGGGCCAGCCCAATCCAGTCCATATACCCACATTGCACCTCCTGGAGATCCATCCTAATATTATCCACCTATCTACGCCTAGGTCTCTCCAGTGGTCTCCTTCCCTCCGGTGTCCCTACCAAGACCCTATACACCCCCCTCTCCTCACCCATACGCGCCACATGCCCAGCCAAACTCATTCTTCTCGATTTTATTACCCACACAATATTGGGTGAGGAGTACAAATCATTTAGCTCCTCGTTATGCAATCTCCTCCATTCCCCCGTTACTTACTTACTCCATGGTGCAGAGTAGTTCTTGAGAAGCTAACCGGTTTGCAGCTAGTCAAGAAATTCCCCGCATTTCACGGAACCCGAAGGTTCATTACCGCACTCACAAGCGTCCGCCACCTGTTTCTATCCCGAGCCAGCCCAATCCAGTCCATATACCCAAATTCCACCTCCTGGAGATCCATCCTAATATTATCCACCCATCTACGCCTAGGTCTCCCCAGTGGTCTCCTTCCCTCCGGTGTCCCCACCAAGACTCTATACACCCCTCTCCTCACCCATACGCGCCATATGCCCAGCCAAACTCATTCTTCTCGATTTTATCACCCGCACAATATTGGGTGAGGAGTACAAATCATTTAGCTCCTCGTTATGCAATCTCCTCCATTCCCCCGTTACCTCGTCCCTCCTAGGTCCAAATATTCTC
>Ga0123355_10006973_pt1 | contig 16830 bp, 9 predicted proteins | sample TergutEmb28metaG_3_FD_89872 | JGI IMG/M metagenome (GOLD analysis project Ga0123355, IMG submission 89872) | Embiratermes neotenicus P1 segment gut microbial communities from Petit-Saut dam, French Guiana - Emb289 P1 | ecosystem: Host-associated > Arthropoda: Insects > Digestive system > Gut ...
TATGTATTATATATGTATGTATTATGCATGTATGTGTGTATGTATATACATATGTATTATGTATGTATGTGTGTATTATGTATGTATGTATAGGTGTATGTATGTATGTGTGTATGTATGTATGTATGTGTGTATGTATGTATGAATTACGTATGTACGTGTGTATTTATTATGTATGTGAGTGTGTATGTATGTATGCATTATGTATGTATGTATTATATATGTATGTATTATGCATGTATGTGTGTATGTATGTACATATGTATTATGTATGTATGTATGTATGTGTGTATTATGTATGTATGTATGTATGTATGTTAGTGAAGATGGACAGGATATTCTTTTAAGAACACAGACTGAAGAAATTAAATATATATACACGCGCATTTAGTGTATAAAAAATAAATAAATGTAAATATATATATTTATGCCGTTCTAAGGTCCCTACACTCATGATACAGATTTAAACCTCAACTACATTCTCTTAAATAGTTATAAAAACTGAATTAAATAACTATCTAGTTTGGTGCACTATTAGGAACAGTGCTTGATGGCCGTTTGTTTAATTACTCAATAACAATTTTACAGTCTGCACACCGGTTCACTGCACAGATTGCACAATCACTCACCAACCTGGATCACAGGTCAACACATGTATCTCCAATATACAACATTCCACAGCACTAAAATATCAACCAATCCACACAACTATAATAAGAAATATTCCACAGCACTAAAATATACACAAATTAACAGCACTTTATAAAAAACTATTACACAGCACTATAATATACAACATTCCACAGCACTATACTATACACCATTCCACAAAACTATATTATACACCATTCCACAACAATATACTACAAACCATTCCACAACATTATAATATAATCCATTCCACAGCACTATTCTATACAACATTTCTCAACACTACACTATACAACATTCCACAGCACTATACTACAAAATATTCCACAGCATTCTTCTATACACCATTCCACAACACTATACTATACAACATTCCACACCACTATATTATACACAATTCCACAACACTATAATATACACCATTCCACAACAGTATACTATACATCATTCCACAGCACTATACTATAAACCATTCCACAACACTATAATAAACACCATTCCACAGAACTATAGTATATACCATTCCACGGCACTATACTATACACCATTCCATAAAAATAAAATATTCACCCTTCCACGGCATTATACGATAAAACATTCCGCAACACTATACTATAAACCATTCCACTGAACAATATTACAGACCATTCCACAGCACTATATTATACACCGTTCCACAGCACTATACTATACACCATTCCACAGCACTATATTAAAAACCATTTCACAATACTATATTATAAACCATTCCACAGCATTACACTATATACCATTCCACTGCACTATACCACAAACCACTCCACACCACTATAATATACACCATTCCACAGCACTATAATATATAACATTCCAGAGCACTATACAATAAACTATTCAACAGCATTATACAATACACTACTCCACAGCACTATACTATAAACCATTCCACAGCACTATACTATAAACCATTCCACGGCAATATTAAAATAAGCCATTCCACAGCAATATACTATATACAATTCCACAGCACTATAATATGGACCATTCCACTGCAGTAAATCATATACCATTCCACAGCACTATACAATATTCTATTCCACAGCACTATAAAATAAATTATTCCACAGCACTATACTATAAACCATTCCACAGCACTATAATATAATCCATTCCACACCACGCTACTATAAACCATTCCACAACACTATATTATATGCCATTTTGCAACGCTATACTAAACACCATTTCACAGCATTACACTATATACCATTCCACTGCACTATACTATGCAACATTCCACTCCACTATACTATACACCATTCCACTTTACTATATTATACGCCATTCCACAGCACTGTAGTATATGCCATTCTGCAACACTATATTATACACCATTCCACAGCACCATAATATAAACCATTCCACAGCATTATACAATATACTATTCCACAGCACTATGCAATAGACTATTCCACAGCACTATATTATAAACCATTCCACAGCACTATTTTATAAAACATTCCACAGCACTGTACTATAAACCATTTCACAACACTACACAATGCACCATTTCACAACACTATACTATAAACCATTCCACAGCACTATACTATAAACCATTCCACAGCACTCTACTATACACAATTCCACAGCACTATACAATAATCCTTTCCACAGCACTGTAAAATACACCATTCCACAGCACGGTGCTATAAACCATTCCACAGAACGATACAATACAACATTCGACAACACTATTCTATAAACCATTCCACAGCACTCTACAATACAACATTCCACAACACTCTACTATACACCATTTCACAGCACTATAGTATAAACCATTCCACAGCACTGTACTATAAAACATTCAACAGCACTATACTATAAACGATTCAACAGCACTATACTACACACCATTCCACAAAACTATAATATACGCCATTCAACAGCACGGTACTATACACCATTCCAAAACACTATACTATAAAACATTCCACAAAACTATACTTTACACAATTCCACATCACTCGACTATAAACCATTCCATAGCACTTTACTATACACCATAACACAGCACTATACAATATAATATTCCACAGCACTATAGCATACACCATTCCACAGCACGGTATTATAAACCATTTCACAGCACTATACAATACACCATTCCACAGCACTATACTATAAACCATTCCACAGCACTATAGTATATATCATTCCACTGCACTATAATATACACCATTGAACTCCTCTATACAATAAACCATTCCACAGCATTATACAGAATCTATTCCCCAGCAATTTACTATAAACCATTCCACAGCACTATACTATACACCATTCAATAGCACTATAAAATACACCATTCCAGAACACGGTAATATACACCATTCTACAACCCTCTACTATAAACCATTCCACAACACTATACATTACGCTATTCCACAGCAATATACAATACACTATTCCACAGCACTATACTATACACCATTCCACAGAACGGTACTATACACCATTCCACAGCACAGTACAATACACTATTCCACAGATATACTCTACACCATTCCACGGCTCTATACTATAAACCATTCCACAGCACTATACTATACACAATTTCACAGCACTATACTATATACCATTTCACAGCACGGTACTATATACCATTCCACAACACTATAATAAACACCATTCCACAACACTATAATATTCACCTTTCCAGAGCACTATACTATAAACCATTCAACAACACTATCCTATACCCCATTCCACAGCGCTGTACAATACACTATTCCACATCACTATAATACACACCATTCCACAGAACGGTATTTTTCATCATTCCACAGCACTCTACTATATACCATTCCACAGCACTACACTATAAAGCCATTCCACAGCACTATAAAATAAACTATTCCACAGCACTGTTCTGTACACCATTTCACAGCACTATACTATACACCTTTCCACAGCAATATAATATAAACAATTCAACAGCACTATAATATACACCATTCCACAGCACTATATTATATACCATTCCACAGCACTATATTTTCGACTATTTCACAGCACTTTACAATACACTATTCCACAGCACTATAACATGCACCATTCCACAGCACGGTACTATACAAAATATCACAGCACTATACCAAGAACTATTCCACACCACTATACTAAACACCATTCCACTGCACTATACTTTACACAATTCCACAATATTATACTATACACCATTCCACTGCATTATAATATAAACCATTCCAAAGCACTATACTATACACCATTCCAAATCACTATACCACAAACCATCTCACAGCACTATACTACTTACCATTCAACAACACTATACTATAAACCATTCTACAGAACTATAAAATACATCATTTCACAACACAATATTATACACCATTCCACAACACTATACAATACACCATTCCACTGCACTATACTATAAACCATTTCATAAAAATTTACTATTCACCCTTACACAGCATTATACTATAAACCATTCCGCAACACTATAATATTAACCATTCCACTGCACTATAATATAGACCAATCCACAGAACTACACTATTGAACGTTCCACAGAACTATAATATAAACCATTACACAGCACTATATTATAAACCATTACACAACACTATACTATAAATCATTCCACAGGTTTTTACTGTACACCATTCCACTGCACTATACCACACACCGGTCCACAGCACTATAATATACACCATTCCACAGCACTATACTATACACCATTCCAGAGCACTATACAATAAACTATTACACAGCTCTATACAATAAACTATTCCACAGCACTATACCATAAACCATTCCACAGCACTATACTATACACCATTCCACAGCACGGTACAATAAACCATTCCACACCACTATAAAACACCTTTCCACAGCACTATAAAATTCAATATTCCACAGCACTTCACTATAACCAATTCCACACAACTATACTATACACCATTCCACAGCATTATACTATTTACCATTCCACTGCACTATACTATACACCATTCCACTGCACTATGCAATACACCATTCCACAGCACTATAATATATACCATTCCACAGCACTAGACAATAAATTATTCCACAGCACTACGCAATACACTATTCCCCAGCACTATAAGATATACCATTCCACAGCACTTTACTATACACCATTGCACAGCACGGTAATATACACCATTCCACAACACTATGTTATGCATCATTCCACAACACTATAATATAAACCATTCCACAGCACTATACTATAAACCATTCCACAGCACTATATTTTACACCATTCCACAACATCATACTGTACACCATTCCACAGCACTATAATTTAAATCAATCCACAGCACTATATTATACACCATTTCACAGCACTTTACTACGAACCATTTCAAAGCACTATCCTATTCACTATTCCACAGCACTATTCTATAAACCATTACTCAGAATTTTAAAATACATCATTCCACAACACTATACGTTACACCATTCTACAGAACTATATTATACATCATTCCAATGCACTATACTCTAATCCATTCCATAACACTTTATGATTCACCCTTCCACAGCATTATACTATAAACCATTCCGCAAGCTATACTATAAACCATTCCCCTGCACTATATTTTAGACCATTCCACAGCACTATACTATAAACCGTTCTACAGCAATATACTATACACCATTCCACAGCACTATAATACACCATTTCACAACACTATACTATAAACCATTCCAAAGCATTATACTGTATACAATTCCACTGCACTCTACCACACACCATTCCACAGCACTCTAATATACACCATTCCACAGCACTACACAATACACCATTCCTCAGCACTGTACAATACACTATTCCACAGCACTATACAATAAACTATTCCACAGCACTATACTATACACCATTCCACAGCACGATATTATAAACTATCCCACAACACTATATTATATACCATTCTGCAACACTATACTATACACCATTCCACAGCTTTACACTAAAATCATTCCACTGTACTATACTATACACCATTCCACACCACTTTAATATACACCATTCCACAGCACTATACAATATACCATTCCACAGCACTATGCAATACACTATTCCCCAGGACTAAACAATTCACCATTCCACAACACTATACTATACACCATTCCACAGCACGGTACTATACACCATTCCACAGCATTATACTATGCACTATTCCACAACACTATAATATGAAATATTCCACAGCACTATACTATAAACCATTCCACAGCACTCTACTATACGCCATTCCACAGCACTATAAAACACATCATTCCACAGCACTATACAATACATCATTCCACAGCACGGTGTTATACACCAATCCACAGCACTATACAACACACCATTCCACAGCACTATTCTATAAACCATTCCACAGCACTCTACAATAAAACATTTCACAACACTCTAGTATACACCATTCCACAGCACTATTCTATACACCATTCCACAGCACTGTACTATAAACCATTCCACAACACTATAATATATATGATTCCACAGCACTATATTATACACCATTCAACAGCACGGTACTATACACAATTCCACAACACTATACTATACATCATTCCACAACACTTTACTTTACACCATTCCACAGCACTCTACTATAAACCATTCTACAGCACTTCACTATACACTATTCCAAAACACTATAATATACACCATTCCACAGCACGGTACTATACACCATTCCACAGCGCTATACAATAAACCATTCCACAGCACTAAACTATATACCATTCCACAGCACTATACAATACACTATTCCACAGCAATATACTATACACCATTCCACAGCACTCTACTATAAACCATTCCACAGCACTATGCAATACACCATTCCACAGCACTATACAATTCAATATTCCACAGCACGGTACTATAAACCATTCCACAACACTATACTATACACCATTCCACAACACTATACAATACCCTATTCCAGAATACTATACAATACACTATTCCACAGCACTCTACTATACACCATTCCACGGTAGGGTACTATATACCATTCCACAGCACTTTACAATACACTATTCCACAGCACTATACTATACACCATTCCACAGCACTATACTATACACCATTCCACAGCACTATACTATACACCAATTCACAGCACTACACTATACACCATTCCACAGCACGGTACTATACACCATTCCACCACACTATATTATACACCATTCTGAACACTAAACTATACACCTTTCCACAGCACTATACAATAAACCATTCCACAACACTATACTATACACCTATCCACAGCGCTACACAATACACTATTCCACAGCACTCTACTATACACCATTCCTGAGCACTGTACTCTTCACCATTCCACAGCACTCTACTATACACCATTCCACAACACTATGCTATTCACCATTCCACAGCACTCTACAATAAACTGTTCCACAGCACTATACTGTACACCATTTCACAGCACTATAAAATACACCTTTCCACAGCACTATATTATAAACCAATCCACAACACTATATTATAAACCATTCCACAGCACTATACTATAGACCATTCCACAGCACGATACTACTAGTTATACACCATTCCACATCACTCTACTATACACTATTCCACAGCACTCTACTATACGCCATTCCTCAGCACTATACTTTACACCATTCCACAACACTATACTTTATACCATTCCACAGCACTATACTATAAATCATTCCACAGCACTATACTATACACCATTCCACAGCACTATACTACAAACCATTCCACAGCACTATACTATTCACCATTCCACAGCACTATAATTTAAACCATTCCACAGCACTATACATCATTCCACAACACTATACTATACACCATTCCACAACCCCTACTGTAGACCATTCCACAGCACTATACTTTAAACCATTCCACACCACTCTACTATACACCGTTCCACAGCACGTTACTATACACCATTCCACAGCACTATACAATACACTATTCCACAGCACTATACTATACACCATTCCACGGCACTATACTGTACACCATTCCACAGCAATATACTATACACCATTCCACAGCACGGTACTATACTCCATTCCACAACACTCTACTATACACCATTGTACAACACTATAGTATACACCTTTCCACAGCACTTTACTCTAAACCAACCCACAGCGCTATACTATACACCTTTTCACAGCACTATACAATACACTATTCCACAGCACTATACAATACACTATTCCACAGCACTATACTTTACACCATTCCACAGCACGGTACTATAAATCATTCCACAGCACTATACTATACACCATTCCACAGCACTTTACTATACATCTTTCCACAGCACGGTACTTTACACCATTCCACAACACTGTACTATAAACCTTTCCACAGCACCATACTATTCACCATTCCACAGCACTATACTATACACGATTCCACAGCACTCTACTATATACCATTCCACAGCACTATACTATACACCATTCCACAGCACTTTACTATAAAACATTCCACAGCACTAAACAATACACCATTCCACAGCACTATATTTTACACAATTCCACAATATTATACAATACACCATTCCACAGCACTGTACTATACACCATTCCACAGCACTGTATTATAAACCATTCCACAGCACTGTACAATACACCATTCCACAGCACTATACAATACACCATTCCACAGCACTATACAATACACCATTCCACAGCACTATACTTCATACAACAAATTTTTAACTTCCAATGTTTTATACCCATCGATATTTTACTATTTAAACTATCAGTTTTAACCAAATCTGTATGATTTTTAACTGCGGAGTGATATCGAAATATTATTTTAATTGTATTCTTGTTCTCGTCATCCTTAAGATGGCCACATTTGTGGCCGAAACCTGTCCATGATTATTTTGGAATAAATTTACATTCATAAATCCGATTGCGTTTGTTGGCCCTTTTAAAAACTGCAATGGGTCTGTTTAATTCACGGAACATGGAACATATTAAAGAAGCTTATTTGTTTTATTTCCCGTAGAAGTTGCCTTTTTAAATAAATTTTGAGTAAAGAGTTATTCATACTGAATTGCTGTAAGTCTTTGTTAGTTGTCTTATTCTTTTTTCTTTGGCGATTCAACCCGATTTATGTTCATTGACTCCACTTACAGGGTTTCGCACCACACTCATAGAACATACCATTTTCGGGAGGACTTCTCTGGACGAGTGATCAGGCCGAAGCACAGAATCTACCTCACAAAACACAACACACCAAGTAGAAAAATATCCATGCAGTCAGCGGTATTCGAACCCACGATTCCAGGATGCGAGCGGCCGTATTCCCACGCCTTATACCGCGTAGTTGCCTAGTAAGGAAAATAAATTGTAGTGCTAGTGTTAGCAAATCACATTTGTCTTCTCTTCTAGCGAATAGCAGGTGTCGATGTTGTGCTTTTTGGAAACTGCTATGCAAAATGTACATTAGCTTACGAAAGTGGTGGTACTGAACAGCTCTCCAGACACAGAACAAACGCTATTAAAATAATGATATGGTAAGTGGACGCACAACACCGAACGTTCAGCATTTACCATGCCTCTGTCATCCCCACGCATTCATAATTATGACGTAACAACCAATCAATCATCCCTGACATTACCACTGACATGGTACCATAGTACGTGTATGTCTAAAATTTAACGTGTCACCACAGCATATGAGGAAGTCGTTTTAACTGTTGGCGTTCAGATCAACGAATTCCTCTTGCCTACAGAAAATTCATAATAGGACACTTTTCTGATACACGCAACCTATATTGAAAGAATGTGTTGCCATCTCCTGCAGTGTAGATAGTCAGGCTCACAAAGAATGCTGTTTATCTAAATTCTCAGCACTTCTTTAGATCTACATAGTACAAATGTTCATTACAAAATAGGAAATTCAAAAACCCTAACAGTCCTGTGAAGACGCACTATAAGGAATTCTATCTCTAATTTATGAAGCAAAATATAATCTTATGATATCAGTTATATGTTAATATCTTTTTGAGCATGGGACATAAAGCTTCGCCTTGTGTTCCAGCTTATTTATATCCGACCTCCGAAATATATTACATAGAGTATAACATTTAAATTTCAATATGATAGAATGGAACATTAATTTTACATAGGCTGAAAAAGCTCTTCATAGTCAGTAAATCTCCACTTCTTTTATGCAAAAGAAAGGTTTATTAAAGTATGTTAGGAGCCAAAAACTGATCTATATCCTGAGCCAGTTGAATCTCTTCCAACCTTTTTAAGATCCCTTTTAATATCATCCTTTTTTTCACCTATATATTCCAATGGGTTTAGTCTCTTTACCTTCCCAACTAATAGTTATTTTTATGTGTCATCTCCTCCATAAGGTACTCCTATCTCCCTACGATTTTCTGACTCTAATATTTGGTAAAGCGTAGATACAAATGAAGTATGACCTACTTAAAGTAAATTTCCCATCCTACCAGTACGTCCTGCCAGATGAATCCTACTTCCCTGCCAATTTGCCTTTCTTAAACCCAGTTTTTTACTAAGCGAAATAATATTTCTGAACAGCACAAATCTTCTGTGAAATAAATGAGTTTTAATTGTTCGGGTGCAGCAGGTGATAACCTGTGTTTATAGAGAAGCCTTGAAATAAAATTTCGAACATAATATTATATTCTTACTGACAATAAGGTTTCTCTTGGCTTTATTTAGCAGCTTTGACTCATTGTTAAGTTATAACTTCTGATTAGACTATGAACCCTTCCTCCCACTTTCGGGTGTAGCCTGGTAATCGTATTTACTATTACCAACCTTAAGGTCTGGAAGTGAAACCACACTACGTTACGTAGTCTGGTAATCATAAGAACCTTTCATCGTTATATTTTTTGGTAACTTACTGCATTTAGACGCTCTGTGGTCCAGTAAATTTATTAACGTTCAACACCACAACTTCTGGTAGTCATATCTATCCTGTGACTGGCATGTCTTTAATTAACGCAGTAATATTTACATTTTTTCGCACTAAAGTTTTAATGAATGCAGATTGTTTGGAACACAAGTAATTTTGACACCTAGGCTTTAAATTATTCCGGGCCGAAATGGATGTCACCGACCAGAAGGCTCTGCCCGTGAATGGATTCGACAACCAATATTCGATTTAAAAAGGTATAAGCTTATTCTGTTATTTAAAATAGGAATGCTGGACAGTCGGAAGGCAGAACATGGTAACATGATAAACGAACATGAATGGTCTGCCAGCCAAACAAATGCCATGAAACTTTGCCCTTCTTCGGAGGGTAATATTTTCGCCCATATTCAAGCAGTTTCCCACATTTTATGAAAGAGGAAAGTTTTGGCATTGCGATCACAGGAAGGCAGTCCCCCAACGCTGTCCTGAACCGAACGGACCCACACCACCATCCAGTCCTGTTTCTTCACTACCCATTTTAATGTTATTTCCCTTATGCTCCTGGGTCTCCCACGCAGTCTCGTGCTTTCAGGATTTCCCACCAAAATCCTGTGCATTTATATTCTGTCTCACGCGTGCTGCTTGGCCAGTCCACATAACGCCTCTTGTTTTAATCACTCTAGCAATACTTGTGGAGAAATCAATTTAACGAAACCTCTCATTGTGTTCAGTACCTTGCAGTTTTCTGTTACTTCACTTATTTGGTGTTCTGAGTATGGTATACTACATGTAAGACCTTGGACTCAGTCCATCCTTTATTATTCCAAAAATTAAAAAAAAAAAGTACAAAAACAGCATTTCGAATGTAAATGTGTTTCCATTCCCAACAAAAAGGATGAGGAGGAACCTAGTCAACTGGGGCTATTAGACCAGGCTGTCCCAGGGACAAAGAACCGAATGTCGCTACAGTACAAAGCAAACTGCTCACTTTTTGGGCCGTTACACGTGAAGTTGTCTTATAAACATGACAGGACACATTTGAGACCGATCGCCACAAGGCAAGTTACAAGTGTGTGAATTTCCTGTTGCACTTTTGTGGAATACGAGTATCATGGGCAATTACGAACTTTCGTAGAGGGCAGCAGGAGCGGCGAGGGTGGTTTAGAACTGCTACCACAGGCTGTCAGGCTAAGCAACCACCACAACTACCTGCGTAAGGAGGTTCACATATTTTAAATTTGACTAAATAACGTGCTGGATTACAGATGGACTCTGACTCGATTGCCGGCAGGAGTAAGGATGTTTGTCATCTCCAGAGGTCTAGACTGACTGAGGCGCTATACATCTTCCTTTTCACTGGGTGCACGTAGTTGGGGAGGACGGGGGGGGGCTGGCAATTAAGCTGATCGTTCACTTCCATTTAATTGCAAGATTAATAAAGCGTGGTATTATACTTCCATTCCCCTTTATACCTCCATGGCATAATGCTTATTTTTCTTTTTTATCTACTTTAATTAGTCACATAAAATTCATGTGCCTTTCCCACCGTTATTGATTATCCTATTATAAAATTCTTATAACTTAAATATTTTTCAATGACACGCAATACACACCAGTTACTTATAACAGAATAAATTTTATAGTAAATAGTAATTAAACAATATCATGTCAACATTATGTAAGAGAGATCATAATATCCAAATCAGTATTCCAGAATAAAATACGATCTGAATTTTGAATGAGACGTCTACCAAGGATACTGACTTAGAGATAATTTTATAGAATCGTATTCAGAGAAGCCTCCTTCCAACATCGTTCTAGAACCAGCTATCATGTCTGCGGTTTGCATCATTTTTCTCTATCATTCCAAACAAATTATTGAGAGTATTGCTATCAGGCCATGACCACTTCGTTCCTTATCTCATTCAATTTATGGTTCAAATATCAACCCATCACCCGGCGCTGTAGAGTTCGGGTCACTAAAAGCGTCGTTAAATAGCTGACAAAACATAAACAACAACCAACAATCGGAAGCAGCACAGCTGACGTTTCTCCGACCACTATTAGAATTTCCAGATTTTGTCAAGGAATGGAAGACAGATATAATGGAAAATATGCAAGCGGACGATATAACCCATGTGATTAATAGGAAACTGGAAAAAGCCTGTAGAAAAAATCCAGATATAGCACTTAAATATGTACGGTACAAAGAAACTCTCAAACTAAACAGACATGGATCCAGAATGAAATAGAAAGAACGTCACAAGTTGAGAGATGAGGATCCTGTGTGTGTAGGATCTAAAACTGAGCTTATTGAAGACGGTGTGTTGTAGGTGTCCTGCTGAACAGTCTGTCACTGTAGTGTATATATTCTGTTACCTGGCCTAGTGAAACCACATGGAGGCATACTGGAGTTAAAAATAGGAAGTATCATCCATATGTAGTAAATGAAATATCAACACACTACCATAGTACACTTTGCTTCTTGCATTAACAATTAAACATCTGCAATAAGGCTCATAATAGTATCCTTTTACCGCCAGATTTCTTCAGGTTGATGCGAGTGTCGAATAGGAACAAGAAAATTTTGTGCTCTTTTTAAACAAATTAGGAATTATTCGCCTAGCATAACATAATGGTTTCGCGGTCCCTTTGTGGTTTTAAATATTCAGATGGAGAGGCTCTTACAAACAGCTGAAAACATAAGATGTAGACTGAATAATTTAACTTATATTACCAGGCATAAAAATTTCATTCACATAATTATCCAGAAAAAACTTAGTATCTAGAGGACAGTTTACATCTTCTCTGCAGATGTATTTCCTAAATTCTTCTACGAAATATTCAACGCTTCAATAAAATTTAACAAATCGTACTTGTTATGTGAGCGATACAGACTGTGCGTCCATGTAAAGCTTCTGATGTCAGATTCTTCAGATCCTCAGCACGACCAAAACGTACCGACAAACTCCATGAAAATCCTTACTCTACTTTTCAGTTCAAGAGTAGTGTGCCAGTTTGATTAAATTAAGAGGTACATTTTTTAATATCCGACGTGAATTTCTGAAAAAGTCGACAGACAACAAAAAAAAGTACTCAGACGTACTTAATTACGGTCTCCACAACTTTATTTACACTTGGTATCAAAACGTCCAAATATGCGTGGCTAAAGGTTGCGACCGAAAATGTTCTAACCACATGGTCTCATAACACATAGTTTTGCAGCATCCACATAGTTACATAAATTATAGTTTTGTAGCATCCACAAGTATTCGCAATGTGTATTTTCGTATTATCAAAATGGGTCTTTAATGACTAGTTTTTCACTATCCACAAGGTTTCATAACATGTAGTTTAACAGTGTCCACAAAGTTGCATATCACGTAGTTGTGCAGTATCCATACGGTTGCATATCATGTGTTTTGCATTATCCACACAGCTGCATATCATGTAGTTCTGCAGTAACCACACGGTTATATGACGTGTAGTTTCGCAGTAACCACACAGTTGCATATCATGCAGTTTTGCACTATCCATACGGTTGCATATCATGTAGTTCTGCAGTAACTACACGGTTGCATATCATGTAGTTTTGCAATATCCATACGGTTGCATAACATGTAGTTTTGCAGTAACCACAAGGTCACATAAAATGTAGTTTTGCAGTAACCACAGGTTGCATAACATGTAGTTTTGCAGTAACCACACAGTTGCATATCATGTAGTTTTGCAGTAACCACAAGGTTACATAACACGTAGTTTTGTAGTAACCACAAGGTTTCATAACATGTAGTTTTGCAGTAACCACAAAACTGCATAACATGTAGTTTTGCAGTAACCACAAGGTTGCATATCATGTAGATTTGCAGTAACCACAAGGTCACATATAACGTAATTTTTCAGTAACCACAGGTTGCATAACATGTAGTTTTGCAGTAACCACAAAGTTGCATATCATGTAGTTTTGCAGTATCCACAAAATTGCATATCGTGTAGTTTTGCAGTAACCACAGGTTGCATATCATGTAGTTTTGCAGTAACCACAAGGTTTCTTATCATGTAGTTTTGCAGTAACCACAAGGTTGCTTATCATGTAGTTTTGCAGTAACCACAAGGTTGCATATCAAGTAGTTTTGCAGTAACCACACGGTTGCATATCATGTAGTTTTGCAGTAACCACAGGTTGCATATCATATAGTTTTGCAGTAACCACAAGATTACATATCATGTAGTTTTGCAGTAACCACAGGTTACATATCATGTAGTTTTGCAGTAACCACAGGTTACATATCTTGTAGTTTTGCAGTAACCCCTGGTTACATATCATGTAGTTTTGCAGTAACCACAAGGTTACATATCATGTAGTTTTGCAGTAACCACAAGGTTCATCATCATGTAGTTCTGCAGTAACCACACAGTTATATGACATGTAGTTTCGCAGTGTCCACACACAGTTGCATATCATGTAGTTTTGCAGTGTCCACACACAGTTGCATATCATGTAGTTTCGCAGTGTCCACACACATTTGCATATCATCTAGTTTTGCAGTGTCCACACACAGTTGCATATCATGTAGTTTTTCAGTGTCCACACACAGTTGCATATCATGTAGTTTTTCAGTGTCCACACACAGTTGCATATCATGTAGTTTTGCAGTGTCCACACACAGTTGCATATCATGTAGTTTCGCAGTATTCACACAGTTTCGTCACTCAGAAGAACAAAATGTTGTTTTTCACTGTCGTGATAATCTCAGATTTCATCCGTTTTTAGCTGTAATGTTGATGATGATAATGATGATGATGATTATGACGACGACAACACAGTTGAAAAGAGGAAGTAATTCAGTAGATACCTATTGCGCTAATGGAAAACCCCCTCGTCTTGTGAAGTGTCTTTAGCATCGCGAAATGCCTTGTGAACCTAAGAAAGAATGAGGTAAAGAACAAACTAAAAAAGAATGAAAAAAACAAAATGTGCTGGTAAGAACCGTATGTGGTTATTTAATTTTAACAGATTTTAAGGAGTTATAGAGGACAGTGATATTTTAATTACGTATTATGAACTTTAGCCGTGCACACCTCACGAAACTTCCATTCTTATGGATATTGAGGTGAAAATGCCAGTGTTAAGTAACGTTCTTTGAAAGGGCGTACGCAGGGATTTGTTGCACGCAATTTCCATTTCTTTGTAAAGTATTAATCTTACATGCAGGCTGTGTAGCATTCGATTAACGATTTACGATATCCTTGAAAAAGTTAAGTTATTGCCTTAAGTAATATAATCGTCATCATCCGTCAGAATGGATGAAATCAAAATTGGCCGCCACATTCTCTAAGGCTCCAATGTCAAATGTAAAAGAAAAGTTCACCCGACATTTGTTCTTTATAATTTAGTACTTTATCACAGAGAGACAGACAGATGAGCGGACAAGCGTGATCCTCAAATAAGGAATTTCTTACGCGTTATGAGTAAGTCTTAAAGGTTTGTATGATTACATTTTTATGTGTAATGAATGCGAAAATATTTGACTGAATTGGGTTCGACATATGCTGGCTACAATTCCTATCAGAATCTAACTTCTTTATTTTCCCTTTCCTTCCCAACACGCTGGAGATAAGGTATGAAACTCTTATGTTTTATCTGTAGCTTTTTGTGGGTGAAAATTTTGAAATGGCACCTAAGCTAATATCAGAATCTGGGGGCGAAGATTCAAGTTTTCCGAAAAGTTAAACCATGTCGATTAGTAAAAATATGCAGACATTTCGAAGGATCATTGTGCCTTCATTTTCATGGTCAAGCAGCACTTTTCTTTCACTTCCTGACCCTGAGAATGAACGCAATACGACACTTCAAAATTTCGATATCTTGTACCAACCCAGAACACTTGAATTTTCAGCAGCACCTCTGTAAGAATCTCGGATCTGTCACGTACAGAAGGTATCTGAGACCATTTGCTGATATTGTGATCCAAGAGGGAGAGAAACTGGTAGGAAAATGGATAGGGTTGTGTAATGATGAGCTTCATGATTTGTACCAATCACCAGCTGTTGTTGGAATCATCAAGTCAGTGGGGAAGAGATGGAAGGAACATGTAATTATTTCTTATGTGCAGATGGGGGGGGGGGGGGGCGGGCCACTTTAAGGGTTAAAATCGTGATTCATTCTACTTTCAAATCTTAAAACAGGAGAAAAAATAGAGCCCTCCCCTAAGAAAAAA
>Ga0123355_10006974_pt1 | contig 16830 bp, 6 predicted proteins | sample TergutEmb28metaG_3_FD_89872 | JGI IMG/M metagenome (GOLD analysis project Ga0123355, IMG submission 89872) | Embiratermes neotenicus P1 segment gut microbial communities from Petit-Saut dam, French Guiana - Emb289 P1 | ecosystem: Host-associated > Arthropoda: Insects > Digestive system > Gut ...
TAAAACTGGCAGGAATATGTTGTTTCTGTAATGTTAATATCTGTACTTAACATGTAATTAACGTATGAGTGACATAAAGCCATTACATTGAACTACATAAACACTCGCATTAACACCGTAGTCATCCTTAGGGTTCCAAGCACTTTACATGGGCATGCAGGCACAATGTTGACTGCATTCCAGTCTCAAGGACATGCGCAATGTACACGTAATGCATCAGCTGAAAAGGTGCAGTACATGGAACCGCAAGAAGACCACACTTTTCTCTGGCCATTATCTCCGTAACTGTTCAACTTTGGATATAGGTGTTTTGGGTTATATCGGTATACTTTAACATAAGGAACACTCTCCCGAAGTCGGCACATTCCTCCTGGGACATCCTGTATACTTTGACTAAACTGGAAAGATGTTGTGAATTTCATTTTGATTTTTACTTTATATTAAACTCATATATGATTGTATTGTGGGCTGGTAGCTCAGTCGGTATATCGACTGACTATGGGCTGGATGGTCCGGGATCGAATCCCGGTGGGGACGAGATTTTCTGCCCATCCAGACCGGCCCTGGGGCCCACCCAGCCTCATGTAAAACGGATACCGGGTCTTTTCCAGGGGTAAAATGCGGCCGGGGCGTGCTGCTGACAACTCACCCCCTTCTAGTGCCACAATCTTGGAAGAGTAGGGCTATACCGCTACCAACCCTTTGGGCCACACCAGGCCTGTAATGGATGACTTTACCTTTTTATATGATAGTATTAAACTTCCACAGAAATTTAGTACTTGATATATAATACATATTTCATTATAGTTTACAACTCTGATTTGAACCAATGTTCAGTGTTGTGAATATTTAATAAACTAACATAAAACGTAATTTCTGATATTGTGATATTTTTGGAAACGAAGATTTGAGTCTGCAGTAAGTCAACATAAACAGAGAAGAACTTTATATAAAAGACAGAAAGAATAATATTCAAAGAATAAAATGTAACTACTCACTCTTGTTTGTCACAGACTTTACTGCAACAAGCCACATAAATTATGTTATGACCACATTTACTAAGAATATATCTGAGACTCAGGAATGTTCAAAGGGTGACCTATTTGAAGATTAAAGTATTCTGCAATGCTACATTGTTCTGCTGGGTCAGTTTCCTGACATTTGGAAGGATCACAGTACTTTCATCTTCAGGGTCCAGCTTGGCCCTAAAGATGATGGCACTGAGATCCTTCAAAATATTGGAAATATTTACTCTGTGGTACAGCTTAACATTTAATAAGACTTAAATCTTCAACAACACCACTGTAAGAACCCCAAATCTCAAAGTGATTTAACTTGTAATTTAACAATTCTGTCACTAACTTGGACTATGTAGCATTAGTTCATAATGTGATGCCACAGTGATATAATATACTTCTAGGATATGTTGATCCTTCAAGATAAGCATACTACATTGCCTTTGGGGTCCAGTTACCTATTGATGCAATCTTATATCCCAGAAAAACAGAATCCAAGGCTTCACTGTTGCAGAAACCTCAAAACACACATGAGATAATACACATACTTAACACAACCCCATAGCACTGCCTCACAGTCTGGTCATTCTGGACATCTGCTGCCTCCTCCATGATCAGATCCTCTACAGATGCAACCATCACTTCCAGGTTTGGAGTGTTTTTGAACAACTCATGTTGTACATGTTGTTTATACAAGAGCCTGTCAATCTGTGCTCGTGGTCCCCATACAGCTGGGCCTTTCCTCTTGTTAAGAACCTAAAGTACAATATCACAACTAATTAACTGTTTTGTGGGTAACATTTATTGTTATATATATATTTATCTTTGAGACCTTATGTTGGTGACTAAAGTTTGCTGAGAAGTAACAGCAATGCTCATAGATTCCATGGTTTTCCTTTGTCTTCCAGACCAGTGGATAAACAAGTACCTTAACAGAGGCCAGACCACTTCCTCCCTACATAAATGAATCATCATTCATATAACTGCTACAGTCTCCTCCAGTGATCTACCCATCCACTTTTTTTTTGGTAATCTTATGTCTTTGAATTATTTTGATAACTGCAAAGCTGGAAAGTTCATGGAGGCATATTTGTCTTGAAGAGTAAAATTTTCCTGTTGGTATCCACAACACAAACTTTGTGCTGGAACCAACAGCAAAATGCACAGATTCTCCACCCTAGGCCTTCAACAGTTTCTATGCAGTAAATGATGTTGTCTACTCTATGACATGCAGTCCTGCACATTTGCAGGGTCACAGGATTGAGTACTGCTAAGCAGGCTGTGTCATCAATCACTATGCAGAAATGCATCTATGAGAGCGCTCTGTTTATGCTGTACACCCTGCAAGTGTGCAACAGAGACTAGGCTCCTGAATACTAAGGAGAAAGACATTTTTGTTGTGGATAACCCATCCATTTACTGAAGCAATTTGTATGACGATCTAACAGTTTTTTACAAAATGTCCAGATAATGACTGGACTTAACATTTTTAAAACACATATTCTCTAAAATATCAGTGTTACAAAATGTTCAATCAGATATTTAACTCTTCTGTTTTCTGTAATCAGTATTGTTCCCTTTCTTTATTTTATTAAAAAATACTCAATAGAAATGTCATCATTAATTTTTTTTGTTTCTATGGTTATTACTGTCTTTGTAGTAGAAATGGTCATAGTCATAGATGGCATCAAGGTGAGCATGCTTTAGCTGGAGTAGGTCTAGAAACTACAGTTGAAACACTCAAAAACCAGAAGTGGGTGTTCAGTATGCTTATTACATATATGGCTGGTTGAGAGACAATTTAATGCTACCTATCTTTCTATTGCTCCCTAAGTTTTGGGCTGATGCCAGCCAGATGCAAGAATCACAGATTTTGGGGGATCGAGTTGGATGGCTCCTACTTGAATAGAAGGTACCTTGTATTTACTTGCAATCCCCACATTGCACAAATTGACAGCAGGAAGCTGGTTTGGTTATAACTGTACCAGCATGTTAGGTGGATGTCACAGACATAATACCAAAAAGAGTTCTGATTAAAAAGATACTAATTTATTGGCAATTTAATATTTACGTGTTATGTGTAATGAGGAGTAGCATAGATGATCTCCAGTATCCCCTTGGTAAATGCTGCTACTAATGCAAGATGTATAACTTTTTTTCAATTTAACAGGATTTTTTATGGCAAAACTACCACTAGGAAACATATAATCCAAGTACTTATGTTAATTTCAATACATAATCATATTAATGTTCTAGACTAGGGATGACAAACTGTTTGCTCGCCAGTGACATATTTATATCAAAAGTTGCTCATCACTAATAACACATGGTGTCCACCTTCCTTGTTGCAACAATAATGCCTGGTGAACATAATGAGATACATGCTGTTGCTTGTTTTAAACAGTTCTGTTTTCAAACTGTGTCTGTGGTTCTGAAAGTGACTCACATGACCCTCATCTCATTTTTTAGATGGATTCTAAACTTGACTTTTCTCTGGATAAAAACACCTTGTAGTGGATACATACATAATAGCAAAAATATATTCTATGGCAAACAGTTGTGGCTTGGTAAAATACTGAGTTTATTCAGTAGCTCCAGATGTTAAAATGGACAAACCTTATATGCACTGGTGCCAGCACATATCAGAAAGTTGACTAGGTTGTGCACCAGTGCCACTGATTAACCACTCCTACTCTATCCTTTAATACTGAGATGTGCAACAGGTCTGACCGTCTGTCACATGTCATGAACCTGGTCATTGAATGGGCAGTACTCATCTGCAATCATGTTAAGAAAATAAATTTTTCATATTCACTGAAAATACCTCATACCTTATACTGGATTCCTGATAAGTCACACATCCGGCCACATATGCCATCCAGAGCATCCACTTCTCTCATGAGATGGCCTTTCCCAATACCACCAAATGAAGGATTACAAGACATTTCTCCTACAGCAAAACATAAGAGGTATGGCTGATCTCAGTGATAGGTACATGTGTCTGAGAACATGTAGTTAGTTTTCATGTGGGAGGTAGTACAATTTCATATTCATAGTAAAGTGTATAAATTCCAACAAGGGAAAATAAAATCAATGTGTAAGATATGTGAGTAATGAATATTTTCATACTTTCTCCTTATAGTGGGTTAGTGCTGCTTATTTAATTTTAATCCAAGTTACTGAAAAATACTGTATTCAAACTTCTTACATTCTGAAACTTGTGTAGATAGGATGAAATATGCTATGTTATTATAATTCATTGGAATGGATGCAATATGTATGTTCTATTCCCTTCCACATACCATCTGTATGTTTGAGGCTTTAGTGTCGAATTTCTCAGCACAGTTAACATATCAGTACTCTGAATAACAGGGTACAAATTTCAGATTGCTTGGGTTCAGTTATTTAGAAAATGATTTCTGTGAATAGTTCATTATGCAGGCAACATAGTACACACACCCCCTTCATTGACTGTCAAATAAAGGGGGTCATCAATTAAATACTTAAAATGGCAGACCAAGTTAAAACATTGGGCTACTTCTGTTGAATTATAGCATACTCTGGGTTGATCAGAGGATTACAATGTCAGGTGTAGCAAAATAAGTGTTTGCTGAAAAGCCAGAAAGGTGGCTGTTAGTGAGAGGGAGTTGGTCTGATGGAATATTAATGATTAAATGAGACTCACACAAGAAAACAAATTATGGCTCTTGCCAAGTCAAGTAAGCTACATTTGGTAATCATTTGAAAGTTGCAGGCCACATCCAAGCTTACCTACTGTCTCTTTCTTATGAGTTATAAGTAAAGTACGGCAACCCATTCGCGCAGCAGCAGAACATGCTTCTGTTCCTGCATGACCACCACCAACAACAATCACATCAAATTCGGGTACAAGCTTAGACTGTAGATGTACGACATTTCGTCTGCATGGAACAGATAGAGGAAACGACCTCCAACAGGTCAAGGACCTTGAAACGAGTGACATTCTTAATGCAAACTTGTCACTGTCGACAAAGAAGTATCTTCTTTTCACATAACCCAAATCACTGTTAGGTTAAACGATATACTGAAATTCTTTTGTATGATAATTTGATATTATTAAACCCACATTTGCACATGTTAACTTAGGTAAAATATAATTTTCAGTTTGTACGGAAATTAAGTTTATGTTTTTCGTATCACGCAGCAAAAACTACAAAAGTTAGTACGATTTTACAGCCTATACAGCCATTTGTCTATACGTGTTGCCACGATACCAATTGTTTGTTACATTGGTGGCCATCGTCGACAGTAGTACCAATCCATCGGGTATATAGAATATTCAAGTTGCGTCGTATTCGGATGGCAGAAGGAGTTGGTATATTGGCCTCCCTGATAGCAGACTATTTAGTCAAACACAGTTTCGGTTTACTAATTTCGAAAGACTGTGATATTCTGTCAGTGAAACCATATATACTGACAATAAATATGAACAATTATTTCTGTATTAACAGTGATGAGTTTTGTCTAACGATTGTCGCACCTTATATACCAAGGTCACCAGCAGTTGTTAGTCATTTCCGTGCATTACCGCGTGAGGTGTAGTTCGGAGTGTTGGTAGTGTTGTGTGATTGTTGTTCTGTGTGTGTAAACATCTGACAGATTATCAGAGTTACTTAGACATAGTAGAGGAACTGTTATAAGAAATCAGCTGAGGTGACTTGCAGGCAGAATCAAAGTGACTGGATCTTGTTTTCATTTTAAAGGTAAACTGATTATCTAATTTTAATATTGCTTTCATGCCACTTGTATGTAGCGTTGGTGGAATGGGCGGTCTTTTGTTTTTTGTCATATTGAGGCTAATCATATTGTTACTGAAGGGACATCTTCTTTAATTGCACATTAAACTATTTTCATTCATGAAGTGATTTTGTGGTACCGCTGTGTTCTGTTCTGAAGTGACATTCGCCGAGAAATGCATTGTTCGCTCGTGACCAGTCACCCACATGTCCTTCGTCTAGGTGGTGTTATACATATGGGGAGCATTTGTCATCCCTGTTTCGAAATGAAAACTTTAACTGGTGTTGTGTGAACGTTTTGCTGTAACAGCTAGTGCCGTTTAAGCGTACATTAATCCCATCTGATTAAAAAACGCCAGTATTCTAAGTACCGATTTTAAAATTATGAGGCTGCCAACATGCTTGTAAACAGAAACGGGTCTACACTACTTCATCGCTTACGACGGGCGTACGCAGCGTCGTATAATGAAAATTAATTTGGGCGAAATTTTTGCCGGCAAAAAGAAGGCAATGTGATGGTAGTGATGTCTGTAACGTAAATGTATGATATAATTTTCTAACGATGTTAATATTGCATTTGTTTCCATTTATTTTGGTTTCATAGAAAGACTTGATTTTTTTTTTTTCACGTTATCGTCGTTGTGTCTTTTCTTTTTCATATATATTTTTCTTGCAATTACGAACCGATTGCCTTCCTAGAGGACTGTCCTTGGCCGTACTGTATCCAATCTTTGAAGTCTGAAATATCTAGTTGATGTGTGTAACGCTTTAAATCCAAGCTAATTTATCTTCAAAAATAAAAATGTTTCAGTCACATTGTTGTGAAATATACTCGTACATGTTTTTAACATTTTGATTAGTTTCTACAATTTCAAATTAGGACAGTGGATATATATGTTATCAGCGTACTCGTATTTGTCAATATCAGTCTATCAATAACTTCCACATTGTCTCTACCAAATGGAGCATCAGAAAAAATAAAAAATATTCTGCTTGACCAGAAATTAGAACAAAAGTTATTAAAGTGGTTGAAACTTTGTTGTAAGTCCCTTTCACAATGGCTACTTCTCTGTGAGAGGCAACAGTTTTTCTTTGTATTGTTTTACTTCTCTTCAGATGTGTGAAGAGAAAACTCAAAACCAGTTCTTTCTTTCATTAGGTTCTTGGTTGTTGTAATTAAAAGAGAAGTTTTGAACAATTACCATTGACTGTGATTTGTATCCAAAATGAATAAGCTTACCTGAAATGAATTGGTTGATGTCAGTTTTTGCTGTACCCGTAAAAACATCGTCAGCAGAGGTATTTTTGCATTAATGCGGCACCCTACATCTGTGACTCATGACTGCCACTGCATGCTTGTTGTTGATGTTAGTACCCACTGTCTGTATGTAATATATGTTTCTTTCCTTTAAGTATATGCAGTAAGAGTAGCCACAAGAGAGTGATTATTCACATCTTTACTACATGTTGTTTATACATGCAACAATTTATGTATTGTTAGCAAGAAGGTAATGGCAATTTTTACATGAATGAATAAACAGTAGTAACCTCTGTTAGTTAGAAGGATTCGTGTGGTATAGTGAGGACAAAATAATTTAATTAAGTTTGAATGTTCATAAATTATACATGTTCTTACAAATGCACAGGGAAATTGCTCAGACAACAGATCATTGCCATATTTAAGACACGGGCATTAATATGTTTATTGCATTATATACTCACGCCATTTCCAGGAACAGCTTTGTTGTATTTTAACCAGTAAGATATTAAGAGGACAAAAAATATTTTATAATTATAGAATACAGAGGTTTCACAAAGACCTTGCAACACAATTTTTTATTGCTAGTAATTTATTCTATGATTCTTTGAACATTAATTCATTAGTATTCAGCCTTGAAGGCTGGGCTTGGCAGGAACCAGAGCCCCAGTCATGTGACCGGTATGGCTCTGGCACACTGCATCCTGGGCAAGTTCTTGGGGGTAGTTTGCCATTGCTTTCCGCCGCCTTTAGACGTTCCCACTTTAGCCGGAAGGTGCCTCCGTCCGCAACGACGCGAGAGATCCTAGCAGCGAAAGGTGGAACTGTGGGCGGTATGTAGATGTCCGGTAGTAATTTTGCCTGAATTCCGACTTCCACGCAAATTTAGGGATCTTTTACATGCCGCAAATCTACGACATAGGACCGACGGCTTTACTTCCCCTCCAAAGGTAGGCGTGCTGAGGTTTTTTTCGCCCTAAAAATCCGACGGCTTAGGCCGCAAACACGGGTACTAAAGGCCAGCACGCTACCCCTAGACCACCGAAGCCCTTTGAACATACTCATAAGAAAATTGGAAGGATGTATTACACAACTGTCTCCACCAACTTCAACAACTTTGCAACGGCGAGAAACAAGTGTTCTTGTAGCAGTTTGAATATTGTACTCACAGCCACGCCCTCAATAACCTCAGCATCATTCCCAAAACTGTTCCCACGGAAGGCATCTCTGAGGGCTCACGTGTGCTTTAAATCTGATAGAGCAAGATATGGGCTGTATGTTGGATGGGGCAGAACAGTTCATTCGCGTTTTGTGATTGCTTCCTGTGCATTCAAAGTTGTGTGTGTTCGTGCTTTGTCATGATGAAGAATGATTTCTGCGACATTTTTATGAGGTCGAATTCATTTGAAACGCTTCTGCAAGGTTTTAAGAGTTTGAATGTACCGATCTGCGTTAAATGGTTTGACCAAGTGGAATAATTCTACGAAAATCACCACTTCTGCAGCCTCCCCTCTCCCCACCAAAAAAGAACAATAGCCATAACTTTCCCAGCTGAAGGAAATGAAACTTATTCTCCCGAGGAGAATTCGAATGATGCCATTCCATTGACCGTCTTTTTATTTGCGGTTCATTGTGATAAATCCATTGTGATGTATGTACCGTGCAAATTGTACAGTTTATTATCCAGACCAACAAATACACAATATATATAAATAAATAAATATTTTATATACCGTAAGTACTGCTACAGTTTTCTATGTTCCCGCATCATCTTCAGGGAGTCTTATCCTTTGGCAAAGTAGAAGGATAATACTCCCGTCAGATGATGCTGGTGCATCGAAACACGGAGTACTTACGATATATAAAATGTTGTTAAATATATATGTTGTGCATTTGTTGGTCTGGATAATAAACTGAAGGGTCCATGTTTCATCCCCAGCGACAAGCCGTGACGACAATCTTGCACCATCAGCCACGTAATGGGAGAGCAAATCTGAATACACCTCTTCCTGCACAGTATTATGATAGTCGGTAAGGCTTTGTGGAACCCAACGATCCAACACTTTTGAATATCCTAAGGCATCATTAAAGCTGTTCACACTTCCGTTGGATAGTGAGAACTCAGGTGTAAGCTTTCAGGTTGTAATCTGTTTTCCGACCATAGCGACGCACGTCTGTGAGCTCCGTTTGGCCTTTCTCAGAAAACCTGCAATTCGTGAAGCACAAGGACTCTCAGTGACTTTATAAACAGCATAGACACCTTACACATTGTAATTTGTTCCTTTTTGGGTAATTCCCCGGCGTCTGAGTTCCAACTGCCGACGTTTCGGAACTCACTGTCGGTCCCATCTTCATAGGCAGGTGAATGAAGTTGCCTATGAAGATGGAACCGACAGTGAGCTCCGAAACGTCGGCAGTTAGAACTCAGACGCCGGGGAATTACCCAAAAAGGAATAAACTACATTTAAAACTCGGCGAAAGCTTAAAAACAAGAACCTTACGAATTGTTTAACCGCTTGAGAATATTCGTTACTGATTCCTTCTCTGCTGCTACAAAAAATTCAATAGTAATTTGTTTAAACCGTACTTCACCATATCAGGCAATTTTGGCGAGCCATTGCGCATTCTCGAGCAAACGTATTGTTCCGCGGCGATGCCGTGTAATGCGGGACATTCAAAATTAACCACAGAGAAAAGTGTAGACATTTCCTGTTAAATTTGGCTAAAGTATGGGAAGTGTTGCAAAATTTTTGGGCAACCGTCGCATCTGCAAAAACTGTGATATTCTTGTTTTAGCTGCATACTTGTCTCGCAGTTTTTAGCCCACAAATGTAGACTTATATTTGAAGAAATTATATAGGTGAGCCTGTAATGTAATGCCACGGAAAAAAGTACCCGTAAAAGGTAATCGTATGTCAGTTACAAAAATTGGCTCTTCCATGAGACTTAGGGTATTTTGACGCCGCCTAAGCATAGGTGTAAGCGACTGAAGATTCCTGTGCAACACTTCTTGTACGTTTAAGTCTCGCGAGAAGTTCTAGTGTAGCTAGGAACAAGCCCTTTATTTAAAAAAGCCTGTCCATGGGACGAAAATGCCACGGAGTTTGCACAGAACGAGTTTCGGTGAATGCCTGTGGAAAGTCGCGGGTAGACAGTTGTTCTAATTGCATGCGAACAAAGCCGAGTGGGGCAGGAAGTAACGGAATGATTTAGTTCCAACAAATTCTGCTTGAAAGGTGCTCGTTGGTTCAGGTGAAATGAAAACGCGCCAAATATCAACATTACCGATTAATTCGACGTATATTAAGTAAATTTATAAACGCAATCCAGCACTGTGTGACGGAGAGGTAAGGTGTGTGTGTTTGTTTGTGTAAACAATAAAGGTTGCGCACTTGGGAATATTATGGGAAGGTTTTAAGTGACTGAAGATACAACGCCGATTTAACGACCGAGGTCATTAACTTGTCCTACCGCAGCAGCTATGTTGAATCTCACGCTAATTACACTGGAATGTGTGAATGTAATGATGTAGCTATAGTTGGCTGAGGGGCGCAATTGTACGATTGCAATACCATTTGAAGATTACCACACACCTACCCAACCGATCAGTCCACGAACAAAGAAGCTAAGGGCGGCAACTTGCGCGAAACTGAACTTGACGTCCCTTGGTCCGTTTAGACATTCCTGCACACATTGTTGGGCCGTGACACGGAAATCTTATATCGAGGACAGGGCGCTAACGGCCTTCCTGACTTGGCTGAGGGCCTTGACGTGGTCATATTAAGGAGACATGTTTGTCTGGGGGGGGGGGCTTTGGTTGGATGGATGGTTGTCCCGCGTTTGAACTCAGGGTTCGCCGAAGGCCTCCGTCATTTGGAGGGGATGGGGGTGTTCCTGACGACGGACTCAACCCAGAATATGCTTGTAACATTTTATTGAAAGGCATACATAGAATATAAAGGGATTTAACGTTCGCTGCTTAATCACAAAATGTAAACCTCGTCCTGCATAGTAAGATAAAAGAGTAGTGTACGTAAATGCCCATTGGAGATGAAAGTTATTTCTGTATTTTGGTTGATGGTTTTTAGGGAGCATGGAAGTTAAGGTCCGCTGATTAACGTTGGTGTTAGAAGCGGTGGTAGTTTCTGCCAACTTATTCTGAAAGAAAAGAGCGTCCTGTACACGTTTGGTGGGAGAAGGCCAGGTGCCTAGGTCATTCCGGACGTGATGGTAAGGGCAGAAATCCCAGCGCCTCTGACGGAAATTGAATTCCGGCCGTCCAATCCGTAGCTAATCCTTTTACTACAACGATACGACCCCCCTGTAAAAGCGATAGAAAGTTAAATTTTGATTTGATTTAAACTAAACTGCTGTTCGGGTTAGGTGGACGGATGGGGGTTAAAAAGTCACATTCTCGACTTTTAGCAGTGAAGTGTAAGTAGCCTAAACACAGTTTCAGATTACGAAATGACCTTAGTACTTGTTATAGTGCTGATCACAACAGATCAGAGGAGGATTTTATAGTCAGACAAGTTGTTATAATACACGTATACTAACACACACCTGTATTGTTTGGATGTCGCAAAACTGCTGATTCTAAAAACCACCCCTCTCCGATTTAAGAAGATGCAGCAGATTTATGAGAAGAAATTGGAGAGATGCTATCCAGATTATTCTGCACGCTGCAGTGGTTGATCTAAAAGGAGTGATATACGAAGGAAATTGATATGTTAGAGCTTGAAACATGTTTACACGTTCTATATATGGTCTGTAGAGCCCAACAGACTTTCTGCTTTCATTTAACTATATAAAGGAGTTTGCAAAATGTGTGTATATGGCGCGGCTTTATTTGCAAAATTGTACCAACGAAGGACACATTGGGTCATGATTTTCGTATTTTCTTCCTTTTCATCATTATCTTATTGGGCGTTTGGTCTGCTAGCGTTTCCCGAAGTTATTTTCTGGAAGTTTGTGCACATTAGTTTCGGAGTCCTATCTTGTATGTTGTCGACACCTATCTCTTTCCAAGACTCATGTAATGAGATATATAACAACAACGATGTTTGGGGTTCTCACAGCACTGTTTATATAGATCCAATTCCTCTCGAATGTTACGCTATGTCGATTGGTAAATACAGGGTCTTTTTTTTTTTTAATCGCAGCACCAAGCATAGCAGCTTTATCTCGTAGAAAGTCTGCATTTGCCGGGACATCATGTTACAGCTGCGGTGCTCAGGACAGCGATAAAAGAAACGCACTGTGGTTTCCAGTGTTCCTCTTTTGCACTGCTTTTCCCTTAAGATGGAGGCATTACGCTTCTCCGAAACGTCGCTAACTGTTTACCAGTCCGCGTAGCTTACATCCCAGAAGACTTTAATCTTCAAATAAACATTTCATTTCAGCGCTATCCAGGTAGGCAGCGTAATACTGACATTTCTTGCATCATTCAAGGCGAGTTCTCTTTGTAGCAGTCGCTGACACAACGCAGGCAACTCTCTTTTAATGCGGTTTCGAACAGCCGTGTGGTTCTCTTGAGATTTTTATGTCGAGGACAGTTGAACCATTGCACTGTAAAATTAGAGAAGAATTTAAGTTATAGCACGTTTGTTGGTTTTTGGCCGCTGAAGAAGCTGGTGGAACTGGCGGACAGGCGTACTCTGTGTACGTAAGGTAGCAAGGGCAGGGTGTTTGTTTTGTTTCAACTGTCATTGGTATAAAGTCTGCTGTGTAGAGGGTACTGTCTGCTGCATTAACAAGTAGACAAATAGTGTCAAGTGAGCGAAGTGAATTGTATGCCATGCCCGTTGTAACATGGATATACTGAATGGAATTCGTCGACAAAAAGAGGGCACGCGCGGAATATTTTTCTAAGTGTTTACAGTCGTGTGAAGAAAAAGTGCGAGAGGAAAAAGCAGACGTGCCCGTACATTACGGAAAATGGCTGTTGAAAGTGCAAAAGGAGACGTACCTGAACATCACAGAAAACGGCTGTTGAAAGCAAAAAAGAGGATAGGAAAAAGAGAAGAATTCTGGGATAGCAGAGAAAGCAAGAAGCGCAAGGAACTTCATTCATTACTCCCATCCTTAAAATATTTCCGAAATGATAATCCACACTATTTATTACAATTTTGGCTATAGCAGAAGTACACAAATCCCGGGCCAAATTTTGTACGATGGTACCTAATATTTTAGCATTATTGTTGCACTGTTCTTCGTTACATACAAAAGTGTGTGTCAGGTCACACACACACACACACACACACCGAACATCAAGCGCTAGATAACAGTGAGGTCACGGGTCACTCCAGAACTGTGCATCTTTTTGCTTTTGCATATAATTTTGAGATGGCTTCTAGATTTTTGGAAAATTTTTGGATATTTGGACAAGAGGTGCAAATTCCATGATCAAAATTAGCTTTTCAAGCTTTAACTGTCCAGGTATTTTAAGTTTTAATAAGGGGTCAAACAAAATAATAACTGCTTGACCCTTGACGATGGGGCCGATATGCTGTCCTAAAACGCCGGTAAAGAGCTACCAACATACGTTGCTTAAGATTGCAGAAGATCGAGTGTCTTAGGTCGGCCGCGCACGAGCGATTTTAATCGCTGCGACAATCGTGGCAGCGATTGAAAACGCTGGCGATTTTTTATGCGAGGCCGCGCACTAGAGCGAGAGTCTCCTCGCACAAATACTGATTCTGTTACGTCAGGGACTGCAAGGATATGACATTGGTGTGTGCTTTGTTGCTTCGAACGCGAAACATAGAGAAAAGAAAGAAGTTTTGGGTACATCCAGTAACGAGTCAAAGGTTATTTAAAGGAAAATTCTACTCCCTGTACGAAGACCTGAAGGCACATCCACAAGAGTTTTTAAGATATTTCAGAATGTCTAGTGTAACATTTTATAAACTGATGGTTTTGCTTGGTCCAAGTCTTACATTTCAAGATACCAGAATGAGAAAGCCCGTGCCACCAGAAGAAAGGTTAGCAGTGACAGTAAGGTAAAAGAAAGCTTCTGCCTTATTTTTGATACATATTTTATTCATTCTGGTTTTATCTGGAACAGATAATGAAATTCAGAATATCCATGCTTCATTACAGTTTTGTCTAGCAAATACTTAAAAAGTCGGATGATTGCTTGGATAATGCATGTGACACAGTTGGGGAATTTACACTTCTTTTATTTGGAATATTTGACACTGTTGATGTGTTTTGGTATTGGAGATTATAATCACATGCCTGTGGTAAAGAAGTCGTTGCGGTAAAACACTGCGCATACTGTGGCTAAAACAATTTTTTTTGGCTTTCCTCATAATGCCCAGCATTTACATCTTTGACCTCGCACACTTCTCCCCACATTCTCTCTTTCAAACCCGTATCACTGTATTCTTTCAGCGAACAGTCGTACAGAGCAGGGCATCTTTCAATTTCCGAAATCAGTATTTCACAATCATACACCTCTTTGAACGCCATAACGGGAACAAATTCTTTGTGTTAGAATCACGCTACCGCAAGGAAATGGCCTTGGACGGTGTTGGTTTCACGCAGAGATGAGGAAGCGACAGTTACCCGTGAGTACGCACCCATTTATTTCTGTGTTTCACTTGTACAAGCAGTAGTCAAGTGACAATCGTGTCCCCCTTGAAATTGAACACGCTGCGGTTTTTTAATCGCCACGATTAAATAGTCGCCCGTGTGCGCACTTCCATATAGAACCGTGTGTTTTATTTGGGCAGCGCGATAGTCGCAGCGACTAAAACCGCTCGTGCGCAGCCGGCCTTACGTAGGTATGCATTAGCGACGGATTTTTTTGCTACCGATAAGTGAATACGAGCATCGCATGACGTAGGGAAGAAACCGTTATCATTGTGCGTACTTGTACCCTATTCCCATATAATTTTCGCACAGTCCTCTGTACGTAATGGTTGACTCCATAATCGTTACTATGATCTGTAGAGGGAGCAAGTGGGAAAGTAAACGTTATCACTTATTCAGGACGAAGAGCAGGCGCTCTGCTTCCCGTGAGCTAGTTGCACATTGCCCTGTGCACACATACTGAATAATTTTCCGTAAGACTTGAACTGATCGGTAGGCAGTAGTAAAGCTTTGGTCTTGACGGAGTGGGTGAGGGGTCCATTATCTCTGAGCGAAGCTTGCAGAGAAAATATATCCTGTCAAAAGCAGGAGTTTCTGTCACTTTCCTTTGGTCGCCATTTGTTGGGTTTTCAGTTTATAACAAGCATAGAGTCAGTTCTATGCACAGCTCTAACCAAACAGAAGACAACAGGAAATTCTGACTCCCATAATAGAATTAACTTACCCTCACAAGACACGACTGCACTTCAGCCCACTTTAGTTCTAAGTGGAATACACCGGTTAGTGGTCACTAATATCTAAAGGTTCGACTTAGCCCTGTGAAGCCACCGCAGAAGTCATAGTGGTACTCTTGAGTAGCCTTGAGTAGTCTTTGCGTTTTGTGGTATTATGTTTTGCTACACAGTCAGGTTGTGCAAACAGAAGACAGGTTATTGGCCTGTATGGGCACAACGCTTGTAAAATACATTACACCATCTCCCGTTCTGAATTATTACCCGTTGTTAAGATGTAATTAAATCCAGTACCTTGAGACGCAAGGCAAAAAGACAAACTTATTATTTTTGAGTTCTTTCATCAAAGCCGTCGGATTAGTTTGCCACATCCTGTGAAGTTGCAAGGATAGAACTATCACAGGGTCGTGCGCATTTGCATACTTCTTCATTACCGTTTTTCAGCTACCAAAGGCTTAATGAGTCCTGTCCTCTGGATGTAGGGTGCGTTCTGGCTAGACCTTCCGAACACTCACATTTTAGGGCTAAATTCCGCTGGCGGCAGGCATGTGTGTCTGTTCCTTAGGTTTCATTCCTTGCAGGAAAGAAGGTAGGGTCCTGGGATCACCAGCCTCTCTCTGTGAGTCCCTGGATCAAATTTAGAACCAGTTAACTCGTTTTCACGAAATTTGCTGCGGCTGTTTGTTACAATTTATCTCAATTTTTTGACGTTTTGCTGACCGTGCATCTCAGTATATTTATCTCAGTAATTAACCAACATGATGCACAAAATTTTTTTTTACAGTAAGTTTATTTCATGCCTCTACATGTTTCGAGCACATGTGCTCATCATCAGGAGGTCAAAATTGTGTGTGTAATGCAATTTTGACCTCCTGATGATGAACACATGTGCTCGAAACATGTAGAGGCATGAAATAAACTTATTGTAAAATAAAAATTTTGTGCATCAAGTTGGTTAATTACTGAGTTAAATTTATCTGTCGTACTTTCAGATTTACTGCACCCGATGTGCACCCGATAATAACAACATGGCAGACATACGAAACTGTGAGGCGAAAGTGATGCAAGTGTTTCTGAGTTCTGTGTCGTGAAATTGCATAGGGTAGGTCTGGTTGATCTCAGAAAAAAAAAGTAGAGTGTAGATAAAGAATGATTGCTGCATTAAACGCGTATTTGGGCTCGGGTTTTGTTGTGGTAACTCTTGAACCACTGAAACTAAGAATTTTATGTTTGAAGATAGATTAAAATTGGCGTGCAAAGTGTAAATGAAAATGTTGTGTAAGTCAGCATTTACGTACGAAGCGGCTGTGTGAAAAATTTTGAGGTACAGGGGTCCCGGGTTCGATCCCCGGCGCTACCAGATTTTCTGAGTAGTAGTGGGTCTGAAACGGGGTCCACTCAGCCTCGTGAGGTCAAACTGAGGAGCTACTTGAATAAAAAAAGTAGCGGCTCCA
>Ga0123355_10006976_pt1 | contig 16829 bp, 13 predicted proteins | sample TergutEmb28metaG_3_FD_89872 | JGI IMG/M metagenome (GOLD analysis project Ga0123355, IMG submission 89872) | Embiratermes neotenicus P1 segment gut microbial communities from Petit-Saut dam, French Guiana - Emb289 P1 | ecosystem: Host-associated > Arthropoda: Insects > Digestive system > Gut ...
AAATCAGCTTTTCTCTTAATTTTTTTTACATAAATGGCGGGGACATTTCCTTGTGTATTTTGAGATGACGGAGACAATTGTCAAATCCATCAATATGGGTCCATAAGGTATCTAATAACGGATACCATAGCAGAAATTCCGAGTACTAACCAAACAATGTTGAAGAAATCAAAGTCCCCTGTTGCAAAACTCATAAAAATCATTAACAATCGCTCAAGCACATAGACGATAAGAGCAATCAGTAGCAAAATCGCAACGACAAAATTTCCTTTTGCAATAAAAATACCACCTAGTACCAAAAACGAAACAGCCAAAATCACCATAATAATAGCCTGCACCATAATAGCTGGCTCGATCAATGAATGTCTCCTAACAAGTGGCAACACAAACGCTCCGATTAGCGTAAATATGCCCACCATTATCGCAAATCCACCCGCACTATTGCGCAGTTTTTTTCCGCGACTATCACTCTCATCATCCTCAACATTGGCTTGCGGAACAAGCTGTGACGGCTCGCCCTGTTGCGAATATCCTTGCTGTGGTATAGGCTGAATATTGTCCATCAGATTTAGCTCTTCTTTGCAATTAGGACAAGTTGACACCATTTGACTCTCAATCCCACAGTTAATACAAATCATTTTGATTACTCCCAAAATAAGTTTTGTGTATCAACACATTATATACCAAACAAAATCATTTGTCAAGACATTTGGGGCAAAAAAAGGACCGGGTAGTTTTTTGTAGTCTACCCTGTCCTTTTTTTGTTATTAGATTTTTTCGCCGTAGTAGGCTTTTTTGTAGATTTCCTCCAAGTCTTTGACAAGAGGATATCTTGGGTTGGCTGGGGTGCATTGGTCGTCAAATGCTTTTTCAGCGAGTGCGGGTACTTTGGCGAAAAATTCTTTTTCGTCTATACCGCACTCTTTGATACTTGCAGGAATACCTAAATCTTTTGACAGCTTTTGAACGGCGGCAATAAGCGCACTTACCTTCTCCGCTGTGGTTTTGCCGCCTAGTCCGAGATGACGGGCGATTTCGGCATATCTGACATCGGCAAGATGTTGCTCATATGCAGGGAATGCCGGATACTTGTCAGGTTTTTGGCTATTGTATGCAATGACATACGGAAGCAAAATAGCATTGGCTCTACCGTGCGGGATTCCGAACTCTCCGCCTATTTTGTGTGCTAAGCTATGGTTGATACCCAAGAAAGCATTAGTAAATGCCATACCTGCAATAGCCGAAGCATTATGCACTTTTTCGCGAGAGATTTTGTCGCCGTCCTTGTAACTCTTAGGCAAATAATCAAATACAAGCTCAATAGCTTTCATTGCAAGTCCGTTAGTGTAGTCGCTTGCAAGTATTGCCACATAAGCCTCAATAGCGTGCGTAAGCACATCCATACCTGTATCGGCAACAATTCCCTTAGGCATAGTCGCAACAAATTGCGGGTCTACGATAGCCACATCGGGAGTAAGCTCATAGTCGGCTAGCGGATATTTGACATTATTATTTTTCTTATCGGTAATTACGCTAAAAGAAGTAATTTCTGACCCTGTGCCGCTGGTGGTCGGTATTGCCACAAATTGTGTTTTGACGCCAAGATTAGGATACCTGACAGCACGCTTACGGATGTCCATAAATTTAAGACGCAATCCGTCAAAGTCAGCATCGGGATGCTCGTAGAATAACCACATTCCTTTTGCAGCATCTATCGGAGAACCTCCGCCTAATGATATAATAACATCAGGCTTAAACGCATTCATTCGTTCGACACCCTTTTGAATAGTCTCTACAGACGGATCCGGCTCAACATCACTGAAAACTTCGCAATGCACATAAGATTCACGCTTACGGAGATAGTATAACACTTTGTCAACATAACCCAATTGCTTGATAACAGGGTCAGTAACAATGAAAGCCCGTGTGATATTAGGCATTTTTTCTAGGTACTGCACACTGCCTTCTTTGAAGTAGATGCGAGGCGGTATTTTGAACCACTGCATATTATTTCTCCTTTGTGAAACTCTTTTTTTGTTGATAAGATTTACTGCACTAACATTTTGCATTGTTGAGTTGCGTCCGTACGAACCGCAACCGAGAGTAAGTGATGGTGTGCCTGTATTGTATAAGTCGCCTATCGCACCTTGAGATGACGGACTGTTAAGAACAACACGACCTACTTTCATCTCCATTCCGAACTGCTCACAAAGTTTTTCGTCATTACTGTGCATAACAGCCGAATGTCCTTGACCTCCGAGCGCCAGCATTCTCTTACAGTAGTCAAAACCTTGTTTAGCGTCCTTAACAGTAAAGTAAGCAAGTATAGGCATTAAAGTTTCTAGGCTGAGCGGATATTCTAGGCTCGGTTCGGGAAGTCTTGTCAGAAGTATCTTAGTCTTAGGAGGCACTTTGATTCCGGCTTGCCCAGCAATCCATTCGGCACTCTGTCCTACAGGTTTGCTGTTGACAGCCATTTTTTCTTTGATGATTACATAGTCTTCGATTTTTTTGATTTCGGTAGGACTAAGGAAGTAGCAGTTATGCTCGGTCATATATTTTTCGAACTCATCCGCAACCGCCTCATCTACAATAGCCGCTTGTTCGGATGCACAAATCATACCGTTATCAAAAGTCTTAGAGAGCATAATATCGGTACACGCACGAGCTATATCAACATCTTTGTTGACATAACAAGGTACATTACCCGGTCCTACACCAAGAGCAGGCTTACCAGCACTATATGCAGACTTAACCATTCCCGCACCGCCCGTGGCAAGTATAAGCGAAACTCCAGGATGATGCATTATGCCGTTGGTAGCGTCAAGCGACGGTGTCTCAATCCACTGAATACAATTCTTAGGAGCACCTGCTTTGATAGCGGCATCTCTCACAATTCTTGCAGCCTCTGCACTACATTTTTGAGCAGACGGATGAAACGCAAATATAATAGGATTACGAGACTTAACGCTGATTATCGACTTAAACATCGTAGTCGATGTAGGATTAGTTACAGGAGTAACACCTGCTACAACACCTACAGGCTCGGCGACTTCAATATACCCCTCATTTTCGTTGCGATTTACTATGCCAACAGTCTTAATCCTTTTGATACTGTTATGAATATACTCGGTGGCAAAAATGTTTTTGATAACCTTATCTTCCATTACGCCACGACCTGTCTCTTCTACCGCCATTTTGGCAAGCGGAAGATTAGCGTCCACACCCGCAACAGTCATCGCATGAACAGCCTTATCTACATCTTCTTGAGATAGAGCCATATACTCGTCAAGTGCAACTAAGGCTTTGCCGACAAGAGCGTCGATTTCTTTTTTCCAATTGCTCCCTGCTGATGCCGAAACACCTGTTGCCATAGGCATCGGACAAGCGGCAGGCTTTGCTTGCTTTGCGGCAATGTCACCTATCTTAACTGATTTTTCTGTAGTGCTTTTTTTTGATTTGGTAGGCATAAAAATTATCTTTCCTCCGAAGTAAGTATGTATACTTATAACTATAGTATACGCAAATTTATTGTTTTTGTCTCACAAGTATATCAAATTCGTCATTTTTTTGCAACTGTCTAATATGGACAAAAAAAAATAAATGCCACAATGTCTGTGTCATTTATTTGTAATTTTGAGTTTTTTATCGCTTAAACATAACTATGCTAAGACTTAATAACCCAAGTCCAATCAATCCAAATGTTAATATCGAAGAAATTCCGCAACCGTTGCCGCATCTACTTGGTGGTGGCTCTTCTAATGTTTGAGAACCACCTGAAGTCATAGCCCCTCGTCCTGCAGATGGTAGTGATGCTATGTCGGTTTTTGTCGCTCTAAATCTCGCCTGTACACTAAATGATGTGTTAGCCTCAAGGTCATCAAATCTCGGTTCTGTTGACCATTCTCTTTCGGTTCTACCATCGTTTCTAAGCAATCGCCATTCTAAGATGTTTTCGTAACCGCTAGGTACTCTTACTTGTATATAATGCCTACCCACTCTATAGATAGACGGTTGTAGTGGCGGCATTCTTATTGTTATCGTTACAAAACGACTATTGTCATCTGCAACACGCATTGCAACTACAAATGTTGCTCCTGACTCTATTTTCTCATTTGCAAGTCTATTACTCTCTTGCCAATCTATAATAGGCTCTTCATCCATTCCGCCCCTAGGAAACAGTGCAAATTCCATATCGTAATCATCATAAATATCGGGAGCTATTACTATAATTGTCGTGCCACTTATGGTGATAGTGGGTGCGGTCATCTCTGACTCATCACTTGCGCTAGCAGTATAAACATTGCACGCTATCACAAATATCATCGCCATAGCAATGAGGACCATTATAGAAATTTTTGATGTTCTTATTCTCATAATTTTTGTATGTATTACTATCCTCAACCAACATTTCACTAACGCTAGATTTTCTCAAAAAAACTAAGTCACTAAAAGATGAGACCGCTCAAAAACGGCACAGAGTGACCAAAAGCGTGGTCTTTGAGACAGAGATAGACCTTTGGGGTCATCTCAAGCGAAAAGTTCCGATTTTGGGTCGCTATCCGCCGATTTTTCAGCGAGTCTCATTTATTCTTTTTAATGTATTCTTTGCTACCCAACCTCTCAATCTCTTTGCACTTACCCTCGACCATATTCTCAAGTTCTTTTTTGTACTTAGCCACTTTATCAAAATACCCCTTATCGCTTGTACCCAAAATAGACACAGCCATAATGCCTGCATTTTTTGCACCGCCGATTGCCATTGTCGCCACAGGAATACCCGGCGGCATTTGAACAATCGAATATAACGAATCAATTCCGCTAAGGCTAGCCGACTTAATCGGTACTCCGATAACAGGTAGCGGTGTTACACTTGCAACCATTCCGGGGAGATGAGCCGCTCCGCCCGCTCCAGCAATAATAACCCGTATGCCTCTATCATACGCTGTCTTAGCATATTCTATAAGTTTGTACGGTGTACGGTGTGCACTGACAATGGTCGTCTCATACGCAACTCCGCAACTATCCAAAAAATCAATCGCCTCTTGCATACAAGGCAAATCACTATCACTGCCGTATATAACGGCTACAATCGGTTTGTTAGTTTTTTCTTTAGCCATTTTTGCTCCTTACTGTAGTTTCTACATTCACCTTATCTAGCTTGCCCCATACATCTTTTACGCTCTTTCCTGTCATAGTCATATGCCCCATTTTGCGGCCTTCTTTGACTTCGTTTTTACCGTATATGTGGACATTGACGCCTGAGATTTTGTAGGCTTGTTCGATACCTGTGTATGCTACTACTCCGTCTTGTCCGTCACCGCCAATAATGTTTTTCATTATAGACGCCCCGACTACCATCTCCGTACTGCCAAGCCCAAGACCTGCTATTGCTCTTATATGATTTTCGAATTGACTTGTCCGTACCGCCTCTATCGTGTAATGCCCTGTGTTATGGACTCTGGGAGCAACCTCATTGACCATTACCTCGCCGCGTTTTTCGTTAACAAACAACTCCGCACAAAAAGTCCCCACACCGCCAAAACACTCCATAACTTGCTTGGCTATATCCATTATCTTACCGACTATCTTTTTGCTTACAGCCGCAGGAACAACTGTCGTATCCAAAATACTGTTTTTGTGGACATTCTCTGCAATCGGATAAATAACACATTCGCCGTCCTGCCCTCTTGTCGCAATTACGCTGACTTCTTTTTCAAAGTGGGCAAGCTCCTCTATCATTAGGCGGTCAGAAGTATCTTGCTTGGCGCCTTTGCCTATAAGCCTCTCATATCCCTTAGCGATATCCGCCCTGTCACGCACCATATAATTGCCTTTGCCGTCATATCCGTCTCTGCGGCTTTTAAGAAAAAACGGTTTTTGAGTGCGGTCATAATACGCATATAAGTCATCAATATTTTTTGCCGCCTCAAATTTAGGCACGGCAATTCCAGCCTTACTTAGAGCCTCTTTTTGCCACAGCTTGTCCTGTATTACTTTGAGACTGGCAACAGACGGATATATTGTGTGTCCACGCTTAACAAGTTCCTCAAGATGTGCTACATTGATATGCTCAAATTCGTAAGTGATGACATCGCTCTTTTTGGCAAGTTCCAAATATCCGTCCAAATCGTCAAAGCCCTTGACAATATGCTCGTCCGATATAGCGTGACACGGACAATCCTTAGCTGGGTCTAATACCGCTATCCTAAAACCCAACCTCTTAGCATCAAGAATCATCATCTTACCTAGCTGCCCGCCGCCTACTATACCTATTGTCTTAATATTGTTTATCATTTGTATATTATAACACTTTTTACTTATGTTAGCAACAAAAAAAGTATCCTTAAAAAAATTCACCCTACTAGAGGTAATTAGTCAAATAAAAAATTGAATGATAACTCCAAAGTATAAAATTGTAGAGGCGGGCATCGACCACCCGAATAGCACAATAAAATATAAATGCTAAAAGTATTCGGGCGGTCGATGCCCGCCCTTACGACTTGATTTTTCGACTACTATACAAAACGGCTTTTGCCGACAATTTCCCAATCAAAACAATCCGCTGATACGACCTTCCCCGTCCACATCAATAAGTTCGGCGGCGGGTTTTTTGGGAAGTCCGGGCATAGTCATTATATCGCCTGTAAGAGCAACAACAAAGCCCGCACCCGACGAGACCTTAATATTTCTGACCGTTATCTTAAAGTCTTTGGGTGCGCCCAAAAGATTAGGATTATCGCTAAAGGAGTATTGTGTTTTGGCGATACATACAGGCAAATGTTTAAGACCCATCTCTTCTAATTTTTTGATTTGAGCAAGTGCATTAGGCTCAAAATTTACACCGTCAGCTCCGTATATTTTTGTAGCTACGGCTGTTATTTTGCTCTTAATACTTGCACTATCTGTATAAGTATACTTGTGTTTGGGACGCTTATTTGCCTCTGCAAGCCTTATAACCTCTTTTGCAAGCTCTATTCCGCCTTCTCCGCCTTTTGCCCACACATCAGATAGTGCCACGCTCACACCGTGCTTACGACACTCGTCCGCAACAGCTTTTAGCTCCTCGTCCGTATCGGTAGCAAAGCGATTGATTGCAACTACCGCAGGAATTCCGAACACCTTAGTAATATTATCAATATGCCGCATAAGATTAGGAAATCCTGTTCCGCCATGATATTTGAGGGCGCGGATTGTAGCGACAATTACAACCGCATTAGGACTTAAACCTGCGGTGCGGCACTTAATATCAAGAAATTTCTCTGCCCCCAAATCAGCTCCGAATCCCGCCTCGGTTACCGTATATTCGCTAAGTCTCATAGCCGTCTTTGTAGCTACGATTGTATTACAACCGTGCGCTATATTGGCAAAAGGTCCTCCGTGTACAAATGCGGGCGTTCCCTCAAGTGTCTGAACAAGATTAGGCTTGATAGCATCTTTAAGGAGAGCGGTCATTGCCCCGTGCGCATTAAGTTGTTCTGCGGTTACAGGATTACCGTCTGTATTGTATCCGGCAATAATTTGACCAAGCCTAACTTTGAGGTCGCTTATATCCTCCGCCATACAAAGAGTTGCCATAACCTCCGACGCCGCCGTTATATCAAAGCCGTCATCTCTGCTAACGGCTAGCTTACCTGTGCCGAGAATATTACGGAGTTGACGGTCGTTATGATCCATACAACGCCGCCAAGTGATTTTGTTAAGGTCAATATTAAGGTCGTTGCCTTGATGAATATGATTATCCAGCATAGCGGCAAGCAAATTATTTGCCGCCGTGATTGCGTGTAAATCACCGCAGAAATGCAGATTGATGTCCTCCATAGGAATCACCTGTGCATAACCGCCGCCCGCTGCGCCGCCCTTAACACCGAATACAGGTCCTAAGCTAGGCTCTCTAAGCGCAAGTACAGTCTTCTTACCCAGACGGCTAAGTGCGTCCCCAAGTCCAACCGTAGTGGTTGTCTTGCCCTCACCGGCAGGAGTCGGCGAAATAGCCGTAACCAAAATCAGCTTGCCTTTCTTACCTTTCTTGCTCAAAAAAGCCGTATCGACTTTAGCTTTATACTGCCCGTAATGCTCAAGCGCACTCTTAGGCACACGGATTTTTGCCGCGATTTTGTTAACCTCTTGCGGCTTAACGCTTTGCGCTATCTCAATATCTGTTTTGTATTCCGCCATTTTTTCAACTCCTTATTTGCTAAAGTAAAAAGTAAGAGGTAAAAAGTAAAAAGTGTTGACGAGAAGTAATATATAGGGTCTAATTAAAAACACCAAGTCCGCACTTTTTACTTTTTACCTTATACTTCTTACCTTTTACTTCTTACTTCAATTTGATATTTTTCCATATCTACTCTGCCGTCAGACAAAAATTCCACTCCCTCGGCTTTGAGCATTTCGATTTGTATATTTTGTCCGCCAAAAGCAAAAGCGGCACTTGTCCGTCCGTCTTTTGTAACTACCCTATGACACGGGATATTATTTTGGTCAGGGTTACCGTGTAATGCCCAGCCTACTTGCCTTGCCGCTCTCGGATTGCCAGCAAGTCTGGCAACCTGTCCGTAAGATGCGACTTTTCCATAAGGAATACTTTTTACTACACTGTAGATGTCGTTAAATAACGCCATAGCCTATTCCTATCCTCGTCTTTTGCATAATCTATACCTATGCGCGGTGTGGTAATATATTTCGGAATATATCCGTCATCTTCCAGCCAAATATCGCTACCTGTAGTCAAGTTAATCCCATTATGACTACGGTCAATTTGCAAAAACTTTGTTACCCGTCCTGGTCCTGACGCTTGCTCAATACCTCTGATTAAAACCGCTTGCGGATTACCTTCCGCCCCCGTTACAATATTAAGTAAATTATGTATTCCGTAACAGAGGTAAACATAAGTTACTCCGCCCTTACTGTACATTATATCGGTTCTGTTTGTCCGTCCTTTGTGCGCATGACACGCCGAATCTTCTTCACCCAAATAACATTCTGTCTCGGTTATGCGGCATCTTATCTCTTGCCCGTTATCTAACCGCCGCACTAATATCTTGCCTAACAATAACGGTGCAAGAATATCCGCATCTTGCAAATAAAATTTTTTGTCTATTGCCATTTATGCTTTTTCTTTGAATTTTGCCAACAATTCTGCTCTAGCTTTTTTTGCTATTCTGCAACCATTGACTTGCATCATACCTAAAAGTCTAAAAGCGTTATTTTTGCCTTGTGTTTGTAATGCAGATTTATAATACCAGTTGACTGCCTCCTGAGTGTTGGGTGTCGCTCCAATACCTGTTCTGTACATTTCGCCTAATTCTAATTGTGCCAAATCGCAACCGCCGTGTGCCTTTTGCTTTATTCTCTCAAAGGAAAAACTATCTCCTCCCATAGCCGAAATCACTTCTAATTCTCTTGCCTTAAACTCTGCAAATTCTTTTTGAGTAGTTTCATCTTTTTTTTCAATACCTCGCTCCATATCCGCTAAATCATCTTGTCGCTCTTTTATTCTAATTTTTGCCAAAGCCTCTCTCGCCTCGTCATTCTTTGGCGATATTCTCTTAGCTTTTTTTTGCAAACTTTGTTTTTCTCGCAAAGCCAGTCTTTCGTGTTCTGCATTTGCAAGATGAAGCGGATAAGAAAATGTTTTATTAAACAACACCTTTATAGTTCTTGGTTCGCCTTTACCCTCTTTCATAGCGTCAAAAAGTGTTTTTCTAGCCTTTTCATTTCTTATACCAAATAACGAGCGAAAATCATCAACTTTTATAGAGATAGTATTTTTTTGTATTGAACCGAATTCGTTTGTAAATTCATAAGTAATTACAACAAATATTTGTTTTTGCCACCCTCGTTCCCCTGCTCTAATATTTCTAATTTGCTCAACAACTTTCAAAACATTTGCGTCCGCAACTAATAAGTCATCTTTGTTTTTTAGAACTTTTTTAAGCATTCGCCCCTTTGCGGTTACAAAAAAAGCTGCTACGACAAATCCGATTAGTATAATTCCAAAAACAGCCGTTACTACAATCATAACTGCTGTAAATTCCCATTGCTGTGTAAAAAAGACAATTAGCCATATAGGAATTGTAATGACAGCACCGAATATCAACAGCACAATAATTGCTAGCTTGGTGTATGCACTGCCAAGCATTATTTTGCCATGCTGTTCTTCGCTAAATTTTTCTATACTTGTCTGCAATTCTTAATTCCTTACTCCTAATTCCTAATTGAATAGTGTTTTTTCGACTAATCTGCGGACAGCTTTTATCCCGCCGCGCTTATCAACATAAATAGCACCTATAACCGCCTCATACAAGTCGGATTTCATTTTATCCGATACCGTTTGTTTATCCACTAAACGCAAGTATTTTGCAATATCCAATCGGTCAATTATTGCGGCATGTGTTTCAAACCTCTCGTAATCTTGCCGCTCTTCGGTCATTTGTCCGGCTGTCTTTTTACCTGACATATAAAGCTTATGCGTCAAAATATATTTGAGAATACCGTCTCCCAAAAACTCCAATCTGTCGCCGCTCTCAACCCTTGCCCCGCTATTTTGGTTTTTGTTCTGATTGGCAAAAGCCGGCGTAGTAAAAGCCGTCTCCAAAAGACGCTTGTTACCAAACTTAAAACCTATAGCTGTTTCAATTTCCTTGATTTCGTTGATATCCATTATTTTTCGCTAGGTTGCATTGCTACGGAAATTTTATTTACTACATCATTTTTGTGCATCTTTGTTATTTGTCGTATAATAACTTGTACCGCCAAACTACTGCATGAACCGTGTGCCTTAACTAATATTTTTTTGAGTCCCAAAAGCGATGCGCCGCCAAAACTGTGATAATTCATTTTTCTTTTAAGACGCTTAATTCCTCTCATAACCATTATAGCGCCAAGTTTGCCGCGAATACCCGAAAAGACATCATTTTTAAGAATACCCGAAACAAGTTTTCCTGTCCCTTCTACACCTTTGAGCAGTACATTACCGCTAAACCCGTCGGCAACGATGATATCAAAGTCACCCGACATAGTATCCCGTGCTTCCATATTGCCTACAAAGTTAATAGTATTGTCAGCCTTAAGTATCTCAAAAGCACCGTGTGTAAGTTCATCACCTTTTTTGTCCTCGGTACCTACGCTCAAAAGACCCACACGCGGATTTTCCACACCGTAAACCCCGTTCATATAAATACTTGCCATTCGTGCGAATTGACCTAGATATACAGGGATACAATCAACATTAGCACCTATATCGGCGATTGCTACGCCTTGTCCCTCGTTAGCAGTCGGAAGAATACCGCAAAGTGTAGGTCGTGAAACACCTTTGATTCGTCCGATTTTGAAAACTCCGCCCGCAAGAATTGCACCTGTGTTACCTGAACTAAACATTCCCGCATAGTCATCACTGCTTGTAAGTAAGTCAAATGCTTTAACTAAAGAACTTTCTTTTTTGTTTTTAATCGCAGCTACGGGTGCATCGTCATTAGTAATTGTGTCCCGAGCGTGCAAAATTATAAGCCGCCCCTCGCTAATCAGCGGAAGTGTTTTTTTAGCTGTGCGCTTATCATTAGCGATAAGCTCCTTAATTCTATGCTCGTCACCTGTTATAGTAATTTTGAGTTCGGTATCTTCTAATAATGCAAGAGTTACGCCGTACAAAATTTCCTGCGGCTTATCTCCTCCGAATACATCTGCTATAATATGCATAATTGGGTCTCCTTATTGTAACGCATAATGCAAAACGCATAACGCATAATGATTGACGAGTATTTCAATGCTCAGTGCTCAATGTCGGATAAGAAGTAATCTCGTGCATTATGTCATTAAAACACTTGCCAACCATTATGCGTTTTGCGTTATGCGTTATGCGTTATGCGTTATCATCATTGTTATTATTGTCGTTGTTCTGCACTTCTTTTTCCGCTGTATTTAGTACATGGCGGTTTTTTACTAAGTAGCTTATTCCGCTAATCAAAGTCATTGCTGTCGCACCGCCAAGCAAAATTATACCGAATACTTCTATAGCTTCGGCACTTTCGGGTATGAATGCAACAATGTCAACCATCGGTATAAGCACTAATAACGCCAGCATTTGCAGTACAGTTTTGACTTTGCCTAACTTATCTGCGGCAAGTGTCAGATTTTTGCTTGCCGCTATTATCCTAAAGGTCGATATGGCAAGTTCACGGCTAAGTATAATTATCGTAAATACGGCAATGGTGACTTGAAACTCAATGGGGCTTGCAACGATTGCTATAAGCGCACTCATTACAAGAAACTTATCAGCTATCGGGTCTAAAAATTTGCCTAAATCGGTAATCTGGTTAAGCCGTCTTGCCAAAAAACCGTCAACCCAATCAGTAAGTGCAGCAACCGCAAAAATAATTGCCGCTATCAATCTATTATAAGGTATAACATCGTCCAAAAAGAATACCGCTACAAATATAGGGATTAGCGCAATTCTTGCTACTGTAATTTTGGTAGGAATGTTCATAATAAATAGAAGTAAAAGGTAAAAAGTAAAAGGTAAAAAGTGTTGACGAGGCATTATTAAACTAGTATACTAACAAGTCCGCACTTTTTACTTTTTACTTCTTACTTTTTACTTTACTTCTCCTATAAGGTCATATCCGTCTACGCCTGTTATCTTAATATCCACATCACTTCCGACATCGGCAAACTTAGTTTTGAAATAAATTACGCTGTCTATCTCAGGGGCACTAAAAAGCGGTCTTGCTACAAACATATTGCGGTCATAGTCTATATCCTCATAAATCGCTCGTACTGTTTTGCCTACAAATTGCTTGTTTAGATTTGCCGCAATATCCGCTTGAATTGTGGCAATCGCATTAAATCGTTCGTCTTTTGCCGATTGAGACACCTGTTCTTTAAGTTTATAACTTGGGGTATCTTCTTCTCTGCTGTAAGCAAAAAATCCTAAATGCCGTATTTTTGCCCACTTAATAAAGTCTGTTAGTTCTTGGAATTCTTTTTCCGTCTCACCCGGGAAGCCCACCATCAGAGTCGAACGCAAGGTGATATCGGGTATTTTTTTGTATAATGTTTCGACAAGTTGTCTTAAATCTTTTTTACTGCCACGCCGTCCCATACCTTTGAGAATTTTGTCACTGATATGTTGCATAGGAATATCCAAATATTTGACTACTTTTGGATTGCCAGCAATTGTGTCAATAAGTCTATCGTCAATAACATCAGGGTAGCAATACATCAAACGGATATAGTCTATTCCGTCAATTTGACTGATTTTGTCTATAAGGTCACATAGGGGCTTAGTCCCCTCATCTGTTCCGAACAAATCTACTCCGTACCGTGTGACATCTTGCGCTATAAAGATAAGTTCTCTCACACCGCCTTTCGCAAGTCCCTTAGCTTCGGCTATAAGCGACTCCGAAGACACACTCTTGTACGGTCCTCGTATTGACGGAATGGTACAAAAAGTACATTTGTTATTACAGCCGTCGGATATCCTTAAATAAGCATAATGCGGTGGGGTGGTTCTAATACGCTGTAGCTTGCCGTCATTTGGTGTCCCCTGCGGAACATCTTTATTTTCTCTTTGATTTTTTGTTAGACTATCAAGTATCTCTACCAGTTGCTCGTAATCCCTAACACCCAAAAAAGCATCAACTTCGGGCAAGTCTTTTTCAATTTCAGCTCTATATTTTTGAGGCAAACACCCTGTTACAATAAGTTTCTTACTCTCACCTTTTTGCCCCGCTAATTCCAAAATAGTTTCTATCGCCTCAACTCTTGCACTCTCAACAAAAGCACAGGTGTTGACAATAATGGCGCTACAGTCCTCAACCCTGTCGCTGACCCCGTATCCGCCATTACTAAGCAGATAAAGCATTTGCTCGGTATCTACCCTATTCTTGTCACAACCAAGGGATACAATATAAACTGTTTTCATTAGCATAAAACTCAATGCTCAATGCTCAGTTCTCAATGCTCAATGATTGACAAGTTATTTGCTGTCATTCATTGAGCATTGAGAACTGAGCATTGAGCATTGCCCTAAAATTCTTCTCCAAAAGCGTCTTCGAACATATCTTTAGTTATAAAAACTTCTCTTGGTCTGCTACCGTCAGGAGGTCCTATGAGGTTGCGTTGTTCTAATTGGTCAATTATTCTTGCCGCTCTTGCATAACCTACCGAAAAGCGTCTCATAACCATAGATGACGACGCTTGTCCGCTCTCTATTATGCGTCTTGTAACATCAGGTAGCAACGCATCAAATTCGCTCTCCTCGCTTGATGCGATTTCGGCAACACTTTCGTTTTTGACAACAAAAATAGCATCCTTAATATTCTCGTCATAATAACTCTCGTTATTTTCTTTGACATAATTTACAATTGCCGTAACTTCCTCATTGGTAATAAATGCACCCTGAACTCTCTTTGGCTCGTGAGCGTCTATCGGGGCATAAAGCATATCTCCCCGACCTAGTAGCGTCTCTGCACCGATTTGGTCAAGTATCGTACGGCTGTCACTGTTACTTGTCACCGCAAAAGCTATACGGCTAGGCAGGTTAGCTTTAATCGTACCCGTGATAACATCAACTGACGGTCTTTGAGTAGCTATAATCAAATGAATACCCGCCGCTCTCGCCTTTTGGGTAATACTCCGAATTTTGTCCTCAACTTCTCGTTTGCTGGTAAGCATAAGGTCGGCAAGCTCGTCAACAATCATTACAATATAGGGGAGTTTTTCTTCTTCTCCGCTCTTGACAGCACTTAACGAATTAAACTCACCGATATTCTTGACCTCATAACGCTCAAGTAGCTTGTAACGACGCTCCATCTCTACAATCGCCCAACTAAAAGCATTGATAGCCTGCTCCGCTTCGGTGATTACGGTATCCAGCATAAGGTGAGGCAACCCTTTGTAAACAGAAAACTCAACTCGTTTTGGGTCAACAAGGATAAGCCTTACATCGTCTGGTGATGCCTTGTAAATAATTGATGCTATAATAGAATTAAGACACGCTGACTTACCGCTACCGGTTGACCCCGCAACAAGCAAATGTGGCATTTTGGCTAGGTCACAGACAATTTTTTCTCCGCCGATGTCTTCACCCAATGCAAGCGTTAGCGGACTGGGAGCTTTGGCAAAATTAGGCGACTCTATAATTTCTCTAAGTCCTACACTGGCTCTGTCTTGATTAGGAATTTCTATACCGACTGCCTTACGCCCTGGTATTGGTGCTTCTATGCGGATAGCACCGTTACTTGCCATAGAATAAGCAATATCCTCAGCGTACTTTTCGATATCTCTAACCGAAAAACTCTTGCGGTCTTGTTGCTTAATAATCTCTAATTCAAAACGAGTAACGCTGGGTCCTTCTACCGAATTAAATACTTTGACCGGCACATCAAATTCGGAAAGAGCTTCTTCCAGTTTTTGCTCTATAATTTTCTTCTCATCATCGGTGCGTTTTTGCCCATATCCTTGCGGGATAAGCAGTTCAATCGGCGGAACTTTGTATCTGCCCTTTGACCGTCTTGGTCTTGGGGCTGACGCTACTTGGATAGCCTCTGTAGCGTTATCTTTAAGAACCTTTTCGACCGAAATTTGATTTATATGAGTTTTTGTCCTAAACGGTTTTATTACTCTTTTTGGTTGTTCGTCCTCAGGTTGTATTATGTTATATTCGCCCGTTCTGTCAAAATCCATTGACACAACAGGTGCATCATATTCGGTCTTGTCTATTACTTCTTCTTCGTCAGTAAACAGCAGCTCCTCTTTTTCGACATAGTCGGTACTGCCTATAATATCATCTCCGCCACGACTAAGCTTGTCCTCATTGATAAGGTCAAAGAGGTTGTCCTCTGCACTCTTAACCTCTTTTTTGGGTTCTTCTTTAGGCTCTACAAATACTGAACGCTCCTCTATTATAGGACGCTCAGGGGTTGTGTCAATAATTCTTACAGGTTCTGCCGAAGTAGTCCCTGCCACAAAAATCGGGGCTTGTTTTATTTCCGGCACTTGCGGAGCTACAGGAGGCGCAGTTTGAGAGGCAACTATACTGCTGGGGGTTGCCTTAGGTGCAGGAGCTGTCTTCCAAGAATCACCATTGACAATAGGTATTTGGTCAATTGTGCTTTGGGGAGTTTCTACAGCATATGCCGAAATCGTTGATTGGATAGCGTTATTCGAACCGCTATCAATACCCGTCGCTGACTTTGCCGCCATAAAACCGGGCATTACTACTCCGCCAAACTCCTCATCAGTTATAGAAATGTTCCGCTTAGACCTAGATTTAGGCTCATCACTCTCACTTTTGTATGAATTCTCTGTCTCAGGTTTTGTAGAAAAAGCATCGCCGTTGATAATCTCGCCAAAATCATACATTTCTACAGGGTCTTTGTCCACAGGGACGACCACATCTTTGAGACCTGTGGGCTGACCGTGTATAAACTTAGGCGGACGATTGATAATATGTGACGGGCTTGGCTCACTAACCGAAGAACTAGACCCGCCATAACTAGATGTAGGTCCGCCCAAAATTGACTGAGGAGTAATCAACATACTTTTGCCGTCAGTCACTGACTCTTGTGCCTTTTTGAGCGGTGCGATTTGGTCTTTATACAAGATATTAAATGCCGCACTTTTGCCGTTGCCTATATACTCGCTGTCATCGTTATTTAGTTTTCTGCCAAACCCGCTTGAAGTGCTATAATTAGCACCGCCATTGTTGTTATAATTATATAATGCGTTATGAATAGCTTTTTGAGGGTCAGAATGGTCAATATTTGTGTCTTCTTCTCTGTCAAAAAGCCCTTTTTTACTTACTCCGAACGAAGTAACTGTTTGAG
>Ga0123355_10006979_pt1 | contig 16828 bp, 6 predicted proteins | sample TergutEmb28metaG_3_FD_89872 | JGI IMG/M metagenome (GOLD analysis project Ga0123355, IMG submission 89872) | Embiratermes neotenicus P1 segment gut microbial communities from Petit-Saut dam, French Guiana - Emb289 P1 | ecosystem: Host-associated > Arthropoda: Insects > Digestive system > Gut ...
GTATAGCGACTGGCTACGGGCTGGACGGTCCGGGGATCGAATCCCGGTGGGGGCGAGATTTTCCGCACCTGTCCAGACCGGCTGTGGGGCCCACCCAGCCTCCTGTACAATGGGTACCGGATCTTTCCCGGGGCTAAAGAGCGGCCGGGGCGTGACGCTGACCCCTTCTAGTGGCGTGGTCAAAAAAGAGTAGAGGTATACCTCTACTCCCTCTACGAGTCGTACGACCTGTACAGAGCCTCAATGCCTGTACAAGGGTGCACTTTTATTGTTGACGTGTTTTCATAAAGAACACTGACTGCTTCATCTAAGAACTTTCATTTAACTGATTTTTCGTGTTAGTTCATTTGGTAAGGTGCGTTATAAGTAATGGGCCTTCACAGGAGAAACACGCCAAACCCTGTATAACATTTAATATATAAAGAGATTTGTTATTTCGCGTAATTATTTTTCTGTAACAAAAACCCACGGAATGGATTAACACCTTTATTAAATCAATACATATTTTTTGCTTTGCGCATTGACCTTTTGCCACAATTAAAAAAATGCCAGATCCATTGCCTGTCTGTACGAGAAAAATGCACTTCATCCGTTAACACTTTTGGTTAATTAACCATTCAGCGTCGAATGGTAACTGTATGCGCCCATTGCTGTAACAGAAGAAGTTCGTAATTTTCAACACACATTGTGTTTATGCGTTTATTTTGATGCTCACAATAAACACAATAACACAATAAGCAGCCTTAAACGGCTGGTCTTTATAAATGTCATAGACTGTGTTCTCTGTGAGATAGGAAGTGAATTTTTACGTAATTGAGATTCGTCAGTCTTTAAATGGTTAGAGGCCTAATATATATCGATTGTGAAACTGAAATTTGGTTCCCGGTAGGAGTATAATTTTCCTCTTTACCACCAGGACCGCATCCAGAATGTTCTGGGACCCACCCAGCCTTCAGTTGGTTCCTGTGGACGTGGGCGGCAGGAAGACACAGAGTGCCCGCAACTAAACTTTATACCAAAGCTGTGTGACTGTCAGGGACGTGTCATACATAGTATACAAACTGTACACAACTTCGAAATTTACAGAAGGGAAGGAGCGGGACAATCAGTAAGAAAACTAGTAACAAGTCCGTCGGTCTGAAACCCAACACTTGCTACTGAAGGTCCCCACATGGAACCTTGAAGGAAAACATTCCCCTCGAATTTAGCCCCGTATTTTTTTCCCCCATGTTTTTATGGATTAGACAATGTCTGTGCCGATCTAAAAATGATTTTTCTGGCGTCTCTTTGGTCTTACTCCTAAACTGCGTCGTCTGTACTTAAAATTCAAAGCTGTCGTCGCCCACCTATGACTACTGGGCGTGACCTCTCCTTCTTCTCCTACATACAAATGAACTTTCTAATTTAATCAGAAAATAATAAAATCTTGAAACCGTACGCTGCGCCAGTAGACACGCAATGTCGTGTGAGCATCTTTTTTTTTTTTTTTTTTTGTTTCCGGTGCAGCCACCTGACTGTCTTGTCTCTATAGGCGCTGTCTTTGTCGCGGATCGATGCTGGAAGTGAAGTGTCAGACAGGCGTACAGGGTCTTGGTGTGGTGTACCAGTATTGTAGCCAGAAACTGCATTTGGTTACGACGAGGTGTCCCGAACACCGTGCCAAAAGCACCAAAGGTTGATAACTGTCGTTACACATTTCGAATTTGATTTTCTCTTAATTAGCGCTTCAAATAATCATAAGTTGTAATAATTAATGAGTATCAATTTAGGCATGTTTATTACCGAGCAAACATGGCGTAGCGGTAAATCGTCTAACTTTTATTTCGGAGGTGACTGATTCGGATCTCGCCCGGTACACTATCTTGAATGCGATTATTCATTGGTTTCTCCCTCCTTCCAGACAGTTTTCGGGATAGTGTCGCAAATTAATGTAACCCATTTGGGAGGAATGTGGAGTGCCCTCAGGGTTTGCATGGGGAAACCTGGGGAAAGAGCCAACTTGAAAGACGTAGGTGTAGATGAGAGGAAAATATTAAAGTGGGTCTTCAAGAAATAGGATGGGGGCGTGGACTGGAATCATCTGGCTCGATATATGGATATGTGGTGGGTTCTTGTGGAGGCGAAGATGAACTTTCGGGTTCTAAAAAATGCGGGGAATTTTTGACTAGCTGAGGAACTGTTAGTCGATCTATCATCGTTATGTAAAAGGTTAGGCCTATTTCTTTGTTTTAGTACCAAGCAATGACAATGTACGGGGAAGTGGAAGTCAAATTCCCCTCTCTCGTCGGGGAAAGAGTCTTCCTGTACTCAATGGAGAAAAGGCTGATTTAGTCACAGAGACAGTGGACACGGTGACGGACGTACACGTCTGTGATCCTGTCCGTACTGTTCAGCACGTAGCTGCTGACTTCATTGACTGTTCTGTCGTCACATAACACAGAGTACAGCTCTCTATGCCTCAGAACCGTGCCTTGTCGTTCACGTCGATCTGCCAGAATGCGTCCTTGTAAAAGGATATTTCGATATTCTTGAAGTATAAATAGGAGTGTGAAATGTTATTGGATTCCCTTTGAGGCGTGGCAGAAAAGAAACGAGAATATCCAATCAGAAAACTTGTAGTTGAGGAAACTTTTCGAGGGCTTGTCAAAGTCAAAGATTTTATTTCTGCCTTTCTTGAGTTGCAAAATACATTCCTTCTTCAGATTCAGCGTGTAAGCATTTTCGCTTCATAGTCTGGCTGTAATAAATAACTACATAATGAATCATTTGAAAATAAGGTTGTGGAGTTAAAAAGTGCCATTAACATTTCTGTTTAATTCCGTTTGAAACGAACTTCAATTCCGCTGAGAACAAAGTTCTAAGGAAAATGTTTGCACCCAAAAGGGAAGAAGACACGTGATTCTGGAAAACATTAAATAATGATGACCTTCACAATTTGTGCCCCTCGTCTTATAATATTTGTATGATTAAACCAATTAGGTGAAGATAAAAGAACAAGTAATGAGCGTAGATGAGAAGATAGATGTCTGCAGTTCAGGTTTTCTTCACTGCCGTTACATTAGAAAGACGGAGAAAGTAATGCCGTGTTTTCTGCAGCAGGTGCTCTCGAAATTAGAACGGAGCCAGTGTAGTTTCCATTTCACAGCTACGTAATTTTGACTTGGAATAAAGGACAAATGCCATTGTACGTAATTCCAGCAGGATTCCATTGATAGGTTCATTTGACATTTGGAAGGGTGCGCAACTGGTTTTGGAATTTTGTTCTGTATTTATTGGTTCGCACAGTAGCGTGTATTATCGACGCTGTCGGCTATTTGCGAGGAAAAGTCGGGTTGTGTTATCAGAATAAAAGAACAAGGAGCGCCAATGATTTCCCGTCCCTTTTTGCTTACCCTTTGGTCAGGGAAGGGCAATGCCTACGAATAGTTTCTGCTGGAACGTTGTTGGATTTCTATTCTTTGTTTTCCAAACGCGTTGTGAATTCAAAATGATATTTAGCGTCGTCAAACATGAATTGTTACGGTCAATGAGTTGAACAAGTGTGCAGATGGGAAGTCACAAGGTATTTCAGTGAAATATTCCTGTATTCTAGAGAGGATGGACGAAAGACAATACTATCCCAGTCAAGATAATCTCTAAGTCGATATTCGAATTTGGGACCCTCCTTATTTAGAGCTGCATTAATTCTATATCGCTTTATTTTTTTCACATTATTGTTCCGATACGTCTTACATTCAAACATGATTTACCATAATACAACGGGCAACCTTATGTATAAAGCTTACGCCTTCTGTTGACAGTAAAACTTTTAGTGCTGATTATATGTAACTCGGTATTTCTGCTTCATGTCTACGCCGTGGATGTGTTAAATTAACACATTCCTGCAAGCCAGATGTCATGCTATTTCATGAAACTAAAGTTTATGTTGATGGTAAAAATGTTTGTGTACTGTAGCTAGCTTTAGACTTTGATTTCCGACCCAAAATTATAAAGTAAATGTCTGCTTAAAACTTATAAAATCGAATACTTAGTGCGAATAATAAATAGGATATTTCCAAGTTTTTAGATTTTAATTTAATGCGGCTTACGTAGTCAGTAATTCAGTGGAAATTAAGTAGACCTTTATTTTTAAATGTTTATCATGTAAATATTTATAAACATTCCACAAGTAGTTCGGTAACTGCAAACGGATTGGATAGCAGTAACGTACACAGTCAGGCAGACATAATCCAATATTCTTGAGACTACTTACCGATAATTCCTTACAATTTTATTGCACTGTATATTGAGGAATTTCTTTAATATTCTACTGTACATCCACAAATATTCACCCGATCGCCTTAAAATAAATTAACTTTAATTCTAGGAATAAGTGTAGGAAAATTCCGCTTGCAATGAACTTAGGAATTCTTGTAACTTATTTCCATTAGTTAAAAGTTCCCAAGAAGAACTTAAATCAAATCGTTCATAAGGGTTTTGCTATAATCATAAACAAGAACTTACGCTGTATCAAATTCGAATCCAATTTCCTGAGTCATCTCCAAACCAAAATCATATTTATATAGGCCTCTGTAACAACTAAGGCAATGACATAGACAGAATTTGTCTAGTTGCGTGGGAAAAGAAACCTGCAGACAGAATGACGTTTCATCCCCATTGTGCTCTCTCTATAGCCTAGACGTTGTGTGTTGAAAGTCGAGAATAAGAGAAACATAAGGAAACTTTATAGCCCTAATGGAGTTTGCTACAACGCCACTGGTGTCTGCGAGCGGTCAGTTTGTGCTGGATGACGGGGGGTGATCCAGATGATCTCTTTATGAGTGAGTGGAGCTTGGTTTATAAGAGATAGGCGTACAAACACCACCATACTCCTCTCACCTTTGACCTCTATCGGTTGTCGGCAGCTATTTTTACTCTGCTCCGCCATTTATCTCGTCACAGGGAGGCAGTACGATTGAAGGATAAACATACCACAGACTGTCACTTTGATGTGAATGTTTGCATTATCGTTGCTTAACGATCTAGACTTCCATTGACGGATTTTGATGGTATTGCAATGAGTTGTAGGGCTTACTGCTATCATATTTGTATGAACAGTAATTTGTGATAGTACTGAATCAGATAATGGTGGAGTAGAAATAAGGTTACGAATCTTAGTAATTAACCAACTTAATGCACAAAATCATGTTTTATAATACGTTTATTATATGCCTGTGCATGCTTCGAGCACTATGTGATCATCGTCAGGAGGTCAAAATTGTATTATACAGCATCTGGTATCATCACACCTGTAGATGGCCGTCCGGTGCACAGGTTGAGAGACAGGACTGCAGGTGTGATGATACCAGATGCTGTATAATACAATTTCGACCTCCTGACGATGATCACATAGTGCTCGAAACATGTAGAGGCATATAATAAACGTATTATAAAACACGATTTTGTGCATTAAGTTGGATAATTACTAAGATTATACTGAGATGCACGGTCAGCAAAATATCAAAAAAAGGTTACGAGTGTTAAGCAGTTTTTTCTTTAGCTGTTAGTTTTGTCAGATTTCTTGAAAAGAAACCTGGAGTGACAGCCTGCATTTTTTTAAGTCTGGGGTCATAGTTCTGAATACAGAGCTTTCCAACTCTGTGACCAGTCAAGTGGCGGGTCGGAGGCGAAGCATGCAAACTGTAGATCGAGGGTGTGGCAGTGTGCTGGCAGACTGTCAGGTCTAGCCCCCGTCTAAGGGGCGACTAAATCATAAGTCTCATCGTTCCTTTCCGATCCGTATCGAAGATGTGACCTTATATTTGGTTTGCTTTAAAATAATTTTAAAAACCTTGTTGTTTTGTCTCGTTTTATTCCTATAAGACCTATATAGTGTTCTGGTTCAGTAATTTTCCTTCGTTCTCGAAATATTTGGACCTATTTGATCGAAAGCTTATCCGTCCCATAATGCTTGAGAGGTGAAACGGACTACTTGGAAAAGGACAGGGGTTCGATACAACAAAAACATGTTGGTATACACGTATACACGCCGCATTAAACATCGATGATTTGCAACAAGAAACTGATTAGTTTTTATTAGAAATTCGGAAAAAATGCTGGTTGTTTTGAAGCAGTACTATCAGAAATGTAATTTTCCTAAGAGACCCTTGTGTGGACCCAACAATATGAGTCTCATTTGACGCAGTGTTGGTGGTGCTTGATATGAATCTTCTGACAACGTAACAGCAGCTATATTTTCTCTGATGTGGGTGTCCATCCTAAACTTCGTGTAAATTACGCTCAGCTCAAATAAACATTTTTCTTTTTGCTATTCATGAACGTACGGCACAAGCGGCGTGGAAGAGAGAGACTTTTCAATAAAACTACAATTTCACGGAATTTATTCGTGGGGAAGGAAGATTGGAAGGATCCGACGTAAGAGTTCGGTAACGGTGTTACTTATGTGACCATGAGGACCATAAAAATGGTAAGCACAAAGAAGGCAAGAGGAAATATTCGGGGACAATTTGAAGTGAATGGTGAACGGTTGTTTTATTTATTTATATATATATATATATAATGTCTGTCAGCCTGCCCATCCCATTTGTCAGCCTGTCTATATGTAGAATGTGCAGGGTTATTCGAAATGATTGTCGGGGTTTTAACAACTTGTCATACACAATACACTTGAGATAGTAGTATGTAGTTGCACCGATGGATCTAGAAATTCTCAGTTTTCTTTTATGATGTACGGTGTGCAGTAGTTATGCATTTCTCCGCTTGGAGTGCAGTTTACTAATATGGCGGCGAACGACGGTGAGAAGGCGTTTTGTGTGCTTACAATTCATTATCGTGTTGATGTTTGTAGAATCACAAAAGGTGCACATTAAGAGCACCTGTAAGGTATGTAACAAAAACTTGGAGTGTTGTTCTATTAAATAAAAAAATATATAGTCCTATCTCAAGTGTATTGTGTACGACAAGTTGTTAAAACCCCGACAATCATTTCGAATAACCCTGCATTTATTTTTATTTATATATTTACACACACACACGCGCGCGCGCGCACGTACGTCTGTATAACGTACATAGAGATGTTCATTCAACAGAATTCTTGTGCACATGACTGCACTGCATCCAGACTGCTAGGGGCGTTTTTTTTTTATTTAGGCTGTTTTCACATTTATGGTTCAGCAATACTTCTCCCAAAAACAACAATAGGAGGCATCTGCTGTGATGCCGTGTGGTACAATGTTGTTAGGGTACGGCGTCGATTTGATTCCAATTAATGATGCAGATACCCTGAGGGCAACAGAACAAGTAGATAACTCTCCTTCATTTCAGTCATTATTGCGTCTGTGAAATGATACAGATGTTACGTAACCATCTGCATTAACGTTATTCTGTTACATTAACCTTGACGTTCTCACATCGGTGATTATGAAGATGTCGTCTGGTCTTTGATGTCATGGTAGACGATGGTATACTGCAGGTTTCACTGAAATTTCGGTACATACCTACCAGACTCCACGGTTTCACTTCCAGCAAGACAAATACTTCAATGTTTCCGTTTGACATAATGTGTTAGCCGTTAGCGCAGTTACTAACTTGAACATCTGGTTACATATTTTAAGGTCACATATGTCGTCTATAAGTGTGAAGTGATAAATTGTGGTAAGATTATCAGCTGTAAGTGCGGCTATATTTGTTGTTTCTTTATTTCCTTAAAACGCCATACCAACTGCTTGCGTTTGTAGGCATTAAGCTGAGAAACGACATGAATATGCTTGGTTATTTTGGAAGAATATATAGCATATTTTATGGTACTGTTCAACGTTATAGTTGAGCGATTAATAAGGTTAATCAAAAAAGTACTCTGTAAGTGTATCCGCGTTTTTGGTCTAGATGTGAATCAAGACGTCCTCGAGTACGGTGCAGGAATTTAACCTTTACACATTTACCCCAGGGGTGAATTTAATATTAATGATATAAATAGAATTTTTCTTTACTTTTGGCGCTGCGGCCCAAAGAGGCCCACAGCCTCCTCATTCATGCGGTTTCTAGATCCCACACAACGACGCACCACAGTCGGTAGGACTCTTCTGGACGCGTGATCAGCTCGTCATACAGACCTCTACTTGACAACACACAGCACTCACGATAGACGTGTGTGTCCCCGACGGGATTCGAACCCACAATCTCAGCAGGCCGCAAACCTACGCCTTAGACCGCGTGGCCGCTGGGACCGGCATAAGAATAGCGTTACGTCGTATTAAAATACGTTTCAAACGTCTGACTGCAGGAAATGAAAATGTCCCTTGTTTCAGGCAATTTACCCGTTAATGATTTGATCGAAGTGCTGTTGGATGGAAGGAAAATAATGTAATCCTTTACGGTGATTTATTCAAAACAAGGAAAGTGATTTCATTCGAGCTATAGCACTGCGGGGTTCGCAGAAAAAGGGCTCATGGTGTTGTTTCTGTCATATTAACTGATTATTTGAGGTTCAGAAGCATTTAAAGATATCACAAACCGACAAAATGTATCCATAGTGGGTGAGAAGGAAATGTTACTGCAGTACAAATTATAATACAAGCGAACAAAAAATTACTTGAACAGTAACCACAAAAATCTACTTTTGTAGTTGCATGTGATGATTTTAACATTCTGAAGGTCGCGTCACACTTAACGGCTCTGGTTGTTACGTTTCTTTCCCTCTATGAAATTCTATTCTTTAGGAGCAATCTACTGGAACACGGTTAGGTACCAGTCAGCTTGTCCGACAAGCGGGTGGGTAAATAGACGAACGGAAATGACAATGAGCAATGTATACTACCTCCCAACTGAAGTTGGTAGCACCACGGCTGACAGAAAGTTCTTAGAAGGGATAAGTCGGTCTTCATCAATGATACAATGAACGAAACTAAAGACAGAGAACTAGACCAGGTCGTTCTCTTTTCTCCTTAGCGGAGTTAGGTCTCTGCCGTTCTTTCTGTTGGGTGTGAGAGGAGTAAGTGAATACCTCTAGTCATTGCTGTATTTCTTCTCTTGAGTGATTTTGTAACCTAACCGTAATCTAATATCAGATTATAATGAAAGAAGACAAAATATCTGGGAGTGATAAATTTTGAAAGGGGCGTAAGGAAACGGTAGTGGCATTTTTAACAGTTATTTTCGAATGGGCTGAGGAAACTTTGAATATTCTCGCATAGGAATGCCGATATCAGTTCGAGGCTCGAAATCAAGACCTTTACCTTATATACGTGAAGCCCACACGGTGGCGCAGTTGATTGAGGCACTGCGCTACAAGCCGGAAAGTCGGGGGTTCGATTGCCGATGGTGTCATTAGAATTTTTCATTGACATAAACCATCCGGCCGCCATATGGTACTGGGGTCGACTCATTGGGTTCCAGGGATGCGGTGCTTAGGGCTGACAACATCAATTTCATGTGCTGATTATCATGAAATTTGAGAACCCCAGCCTTCTGGAACCCTCAGGTCCTGTCCAGGCCTGTACAGGGATTGTTTTACCTTGTTATTGACTTCGTATATTTCTTAATTTTTATATTCACACTGGGCGAGTTTGTTTATAATTTGTTAACTCATACTTCCTCCTTGATCTACAGCTTTTAATATCTATTCATTCATTGCTTGCAGTGTCGCCTGAGCTGATTGTCTCTAGATTATAGTATTTATTACGGCCATATTCTTATACGTACATTCACTTGCTGTTCTTGTTTCGTGGTCCAACGTATATTCGAGCTTTCACTCCCAGCTACTCTGGTTTGCTGTGTACGTGTCTTGGGACTTCTCTCTCACTCTTACCTATCTCGCTTGTTTCTTATAATTCTGGTAAATCCGTCTTTTCCTTTTCATTGAAGCTGTTTTACTCAGTAGATTTCTTATTTCCGTGCTTTCATTTTCACAAACACTTTTTGAGATGTAACAACATGATTTGTTGGTGTATGAATTTGACCAAAATCAAACTTCAGACCAGTGAAATGAGATTTCTTTATAAGTGTCGCAGAAGCCAGTAGTCACAGTGCAGTTGCTGTAGACGCTGATTTTCCTGGTAAATTGATACGAATAGCATTTGTCATGCGTAAGTTACAACAAATGAAACTGTAGTAATTATAAGTTATGTAGGCCATAAAACTAAGAATGGGGTGGTTTCAGCGTTAATACTCAGAAAGGAAGAAGAAGAATATGCATTGCAATTACGGTATTTAATCTTTAAATTTGTAATTTAGTTCATCAGTATTAGGAATACAGAATTTACATCCAAGATAATAAGAAGTAACTGTTTTAAGGAAACTGGGACTGCACAATATTGGAGGTGAAGGCGAGGATGAAAATGGCATTAAAAAGGATATAGATCTCAATGTAAGCGTACGTTCCGGCGAGCAGTTCATACGGGATAGAAACCAGGATGGACGCTGACTGAGTCAACCACGTTACCGTTCCGTTGCTGAGGTGAACAAGAACTAAGGAAGAAGAAGACAAATTAAGAGATGTGGTGCTGTAAACGAAGATGCGTCTCCTCCACCTAATACGTAAATGGGAAGAAAAAGTAGTCAGCCGGAAGGATGGGGAACTGAGGACATCTTATTGACACAGCTTGGTGTTACTGAAGCAGTGTCAGCAGAGTGAAATACGGAAATGAACTGAGACGGCCCTACTACAGTAAGTTGTTATTACTTCTTAATAGTGTTACAGATGTTTGAACGTCAGATTAAAGGACAGACTGTCACTGGATTCTGTAGACTGCAGTTTAAGTCTGTAGGTCGAAAAGTCTTTAGCAAAATCTAGCAAAATTTCACCGCATAGAATTCCAGAAACATTTTTATTTTATCCTCCCAAAATTTCTCCTCTTAATTTCTCCGCCCGTGTCTGTTATTATTCACTTCATAGATGAGAACAAAGCGTAGGTTTGACTCCCAGGTGCATATTTTGCGGCTGTGAACTGGGGCTAATGTAACTCATACACGTACTAAGAAAACATTCCCATTGCTTTACGATGTGTGCGTGTCCATTAGTACCGAAGCTAAATGAGTATTTTATAGTATCATAGTCTTTACAAAAAAAAAAAAAAATCTTAACTCCTTGATCGTTTACGAGGAGCCGATAGTTTCTCAGCTGGTCAAGAAATATGCCTTTCGTTATGGAACTTACATTTTATTGCCGCGTCCACAAGAGTCCGCCACCGAGGTACTGTACAACTCTTGCCGGGTGCGTAAAGTAAAGGAACGCCATTTATTCATAATAGTCAATTAGATCTAATTTTCAAGTGGTTAAAAATAAAATTAGCTTTTGGCAGTGTAGGCCACCTCCAAATTAAAAATAGCAGTCATAAGAGAATTCTGGTATAATACGAGTATTAGTATTGTTGACGATCTGATTGTAATTTCTTATTCACACTAGTTATTATTAATTGTAGATCATTTCAGTATTCCACTCACACACACACACAGACACAGAGCTAAAATAAATTGTAGTCGGAACTCTTTGTTGCAGAATGCAGAGTAAGCATTAAGAATTTACAAGTCATATTGAAGAATCTCTGTAAAGTTTCACTCTTTCAGGAAGTAACTGTTGCGTTATGAATATTATCTACACAGGCATCTCAGTTTTGCATCAACAACTGAGGTAAACACGAACACAATTCTTAAGCTGTATGATATTGATGTAATAGTTCAGAAACAATACTAAAATGAGAATGAAACTAACAAAAACAATATTTAAAAAATATTGTATAATATTTCTGTCGCTTGAGAACAAATGTTAACGAATATGAAAGACACGGTGGAGATTCGAGATTCTCACAACGGTGTGTCAGTTGGCAAATTTCTACCGACGTATGAGGGAAGCTCTTACATCCTCCATCTCGAGGCCCCCAGAAGTCCAACTGCCCCACTCAGACCGTAAATATCGAAGCGGTAAGCTCCGCCAAAACGTCAGCAGCTATTTAGCAAGGGAAATGGTGCAGTGCTCCAGGGGACCATGATTTTCAACTACACAGTCATGTTGACTTTGATAACAAAGATGACATAAACCTAGCTTAAATTGGTTTTAAGCACAATAGACCTTATTGTGTTCGGATGAAGAAGCCGAGAGAATGCATCTGCAGCCGATTTAGCCAGGAGGCATTTCGGAGAAGGGACGAAGGGACATGTTGGGTTTGCATCTATCGCTGTCTTTCAGAGTTTTCGGTGAGATGGAGAGGAATGTAATATATGATCATGTAGTCACTTGAGAGCATTTATCTTCCATAGGAAAAAGGTAAAGGTAAAGGTGAAGGTAAAAGTACAGGTCTCGTCGTAACAAGTCATAACGAAACAGAAGGGGGAGTAGAATAGCTCTACTTGTTCTTAACCTCGGCGCTAGATAGGGTGGGTGGTAAACGCCACGTCCATCCGCTTTCGCCTCCCGGAACGAGCCCTAGTAATCACTGAAAGTAGGAGGTTTGGTGGCCCCCAGGGCCGGTCTGGACATTCTGCGGAAGAATAAAGCTCTTGCACCCATTGATGTTCATACCCCGTACCTCGCAGCCCGTAGCAAGCCTCTGAACCGGCTACGCTATCCCTGCCATACACTTTCAAATGCACATTTTCTTCTCATTTTATTCTGTTTTTCATATTGAAGGCTCTTCAAAATAACCGGTCACACCTTTAGATGTATTTTTGGCCCTGCGTTGTTATATGTATAGAGAAATGATTCAAATTACCTTTCGAAGTCCTCGTACATTTACCGTCAACTTTAGGAACGTATTGCTATTGTAAAAAACCTCCGTTGTTCACATTATTAACTACAAAAGCAATTTGGTCAGCTACAGTACCTTGGGTGGGCCGGGTAGCTCAGTCGGCATAGCGACTGCATACGGGCTGGACGGTTCGGGATTGAATCCCGATGGGGACGAGATTTTCCGTCCGTCCAGACCGGCCCTGGGGCCCACCCAGCCTCCTGTAAAATGGGTACCTGGTCTTTCTCGGGGGTAAAGTGCGGCCGGGGCGTACTGCTGACCACTCACCCCCTTCTAGTGCCGCGGTCATGGAAGAGTAGAGCTATACCTTTACCCAACCTCTGGGTCACACCGGGCCTGTAACGGGATCACTTTACCTTTACAGTACCTTGGAATTCGAACAGTTATTCAAGCTGCCAGCAGACCTGCTACTTGCGGGGTTGCTACAAAATGTATGTAGAATCTGAAGGACATTTGACTTTTATTATCTGACTTAATTAGTCTCTTCTTGTATCTTTCTTCTCCATACTATAAATTGAAGAACCTCACCTGTCAACTTTCACACCTGATTTTAGGCTTGTTTCTTCTTTGAAAGGCCCCCTTAGAATGAGGTAAAGCCTCTTTCCTTCCCTTCCGTTTCGTCAACATTATCATGTTCGCTGAATGTTTTAATGGAGTTTGTCACACTTGCTGCTGTGCATAATGGTATCTCTTGCCTGTGTGCTACATAGTGGCAGAGTTGGTGCGTTTTACTAAGGTGCAGCATGGCATAAATGTTTTGAAACTGTTACTACGTTTTGTGTCAACTTACCTGTATTCTTTAATTGTAGCTTTTCTTGGTCGTGGTGCGATCATGTTTACGAAAAGAGACAGTTGTGCTACCGGACGTTCTGTAGCCCAGAGTTACGAACCAAATGTTATTTAATACCTCCTAAATAGTAATAATCTGATGCAGTTTAAAGCTCTAGCAACATGCGCAGCACGTTATAGCTACTGAAAAACTTGCATTCTTGGATATCCTTATTCTTGGTCAGTGTCAATTTTCATTTTGAAATCTCGAAAATATGAATATAGAAAAGTTTCGGAAGATTTACGAATCACATAAATTTACTAAACCGAGTGTCCGTAAAAGAGTGGTGGGTTTTCGAGAGCAATTATTTGGAGAATGATAAAGACGTTCAGTTTATTAAAATCTGCGAAATTAGAGCGTAAGACAAATGGTTTCTAATTAAATTCGTGCCTGCAGTTACCGATTTTTACTCGGCCAACCAAAAAACACAGTGCGCCTTTTCTTGTGGAATCAGCACTGTCGGACGACCACACGAAACTATGTCGGAACTTCGGCTGCCGTCCTTGAAACTGTTTAAGTGGGAGAATCTAAGGGTGCACCGAATAATGCGATATCGCTTGGGTAGTTCCAGTTACAGCCTTCCCAAACCTCACCATTCTTTTTGGACACATCGTATAAGGAAATTAGGGAAGTGATTTAAGTTCTACAAGACGTGAGACTCAAATACAAACAAAACTGGATCAACCACCTTGAAAGAATGGACAACACCAGACTCCCGAAACACGCCCTCGATTACAAACCTCGAGGAAGAAGAGACCGTGGGCGTCCCAGGAAACGATGGCAATGCGTCGATGCCGGAACAGGTCAAAAGACCTAATCCATGGATGATGATGATGATGATTTAAGTTCTTGGTAACACAGCTACATTAATGTATCGTTTGTTTCATTTTAGATAGTTTATGTATAATTTATCTATCATAATGGCTGATTTGTCAGAAGTTAAGCAGTGCAGTACTTACATATTTATTAATCCAAAGTGCTGGGGGGTTGGCGCCGAATGCACCGAAAACCGTTCAGGTTGTAATTTTTCACGAACTCGTTATTCCAGCAACGGCTGTATACTGGGGTTCTACGGAGCGCTTGAGTTTTCCCAACTGGGTCTTCCCTTTTTCCTAATAACGGCTCTTGTTTGTGATGGATGGGTTCTCCCTGAGTGTTATTTATTCGTATCGCACCAATGGTTCTACTCTGTATTTTCAGCTACAATCGTGTGTTTGTTGTGCCCTAGCAACAGCTCCAATTCTGGCTTCTTCCTACGGGATTTTTCTCATATCCAAGCAGCGATGCTAGTTTTTTTTTTTTTTGAAGCTTTGATTTATGCTCAACTTTCGTTTTGATTGTTCTGTGACTAATTTTCGAAACATAACATATTTGTCCAAGGATTTTCTTTGAAACAGACTTTTTTATTTACACTGTTCCGATTTTCCCAGGACGATAGCATGGGTCATAGAGTTTTTTCAACGGATTATTAATATTATTATTATTATTATTATTTGTTGTGTCACGTTACATACTCAGAATAGCTCCCCGCGCTTGTGGTTTTTTTCTGTAGCGACGAATTTGTGCCACTCCTAAAACACACGCCGACTCACAATTATGAGTCGATTTCGTGCAGTTTTGTTCTAATAACGCATACAGCTAACTATTCCTATACGTAGAAAACTGTGGCAGTATCTGTCTTGTGCCTGTGTAAAGTTTCGACATTTAAACCCGAATGCACGGCCATTTAATTTCCGGGTTGGGTACAGACGTATCGGACGTGTGTCTGTTTTCGAAACTGAACTAGTGAAACACAAATACATGTCGAAGCCTGTAGCTAGGTGTAGACATACGTAGGCAGGAGACGACAGGATCGAACTGTCAGATAAGTTTCTATTTCATGTGATCCAAGGCTTTAGCACTAACACGAGGCTTGGCCAAACGTAGTAGCGGCAAGATAATGTGCGTGTATTAAATTGGGTCAGTTAAAACATATGACGTTATTTTGTAAGCCAACAATGATACAGTGTGAAACAGAATGGCAGATGAACTAAACAGGAAATAATGCCTTTTTTATACAAGAGCCATGCCAGGTGAAGTCACCAGCTAGTTGCTAACTCTTGACGTGATACCAGCAGTATAAATTAGGAGACGTGACAATGACTATGATAGAGAAACGTAGGCGGATACACAGTATGTAGCACTTACTATCTGACAACAAATTTCGATTTACGTTTACGTTAATTTGAAAACTGCTTGCAAAGTTCTGTTCTTCGCAAATAAAAAGATACCGGTTCGTCTCATAACGTGAGACTCCCATACAGCCTGTATATGAATTATGTTAGTACGCATGTGTGATTTATTTTATTGTATTTACTTACTTATTTATCTGATGGTATTAATTTTATCCGTATCTGAGACATAGCTTCTGAATATATTATTAATGAATAATAGATTAGAGGGTTAGAAAATGTTTGAAGGGAAAAGAAGTAGCCTAATCATGGGCACTGTCCTAAGCTTTGATTGGAGAAACTTGGTAAAACCTCGGAAGCTCAGAATAGCCGGCATCAGGGACGAAATCTGAAGCAACGACCTCTCACATACGAATCAGGAGTGCTATCGTATCGAACACAGTGTTTGAAATTCAAATTATTCTCGTGTTTAACATTTGTTTGAAGTTAATAGACTATGTTTTTTACGGTAGGGAATTCTCGGACGAAGTACCGGAATATAAACGCTTGAAGCAAAAAGGGGTTTGATTAAAAGTTGGCTGGATACATATTTTTAGACTTTCATTAGGCCAGTGCAATGAATGGATGGTTTGAAACTACTTCCTTTGGTGATTAACCTTTCGGTTACACTTTGCGGGGCGTTGTGTGTTTGGAATATATTCCAAACAGTTCTAAGCTGCTCAGAAACTTAGGCTGTCCTGTAGCTGTGCTGTCACAACGTTTGCAAGTGCGAGATTATCCAGCCCCTCTATTACTGGTGGCTTTGCCATACACGGTAGTACCGGACTGTAGTATTTTAAGATGTCTTTGTGTATTGTTGTTAATTGTCTTGTGTGTACTGTTGTAGTTGTCTCGTGTGTATTGTTGTCATCTTATGTGCATTTATTGTACTATGTGTGTATTGCTGTTTTTACTTTAGGTGCCGTACTGCTGGCTAGAAGTCAGTATTCGGAAGGTCCTGCGACCGACCACCTCGACACAGGTTTTTCTTGGTTTCCCTGTGCCTAAAAGTAAATGCTGAGATGGTTCCCAAGATTCCAAGTTGCCAC
>Ga0123355_10006980_pt1 | contig 16827 bp, 16 predicted proteins | sample TergutEmb28metaG_3_FD_89872 | JGI IMG/M metagenome (GOLD analysis project Ga0123355, IMG submission 89872) | Embiratermes neotenicus P1 segment gut microbial communities from Petit-Saut dam, French Guiana - Emb289 P1 | ecosystem: Host-associated > Arthropoda: Insects > Digestive system > Gut ...
AGTGGGGGAAAATGCTCTTTCCCCTACCTACCAACACTTACCAAGCTGCTACCCAGCTGCCTGTTACTAAAATAGCATAGTTTTATCACCCAACATTCCATTCCACTAACTAAATGCAAGGCTGAACTAACTGCACAATATGCTTTCAAGACTTATGACACTTATGCATTCATGGCTAATTTGCATAACCTTGGTAGCTGGCAAATTGATTACACACAACTGTGTCAGCAAAAACCACTCTGCATCGATACAGTGTTGAAACATTGTGCAGCAAATAGAAAGAGACGGCTTTCAGCGTTGCCAAATGTAGGTCCATATATATATACGACGTTAACATTTCTGGCTTTACAAGGAACTCCATATATATACGACATTAGTAGCCTAAGGGTTAAATGAAAATATTTATTTATAGTTGAAGAATAAAAAATCAACTTGATGTCATTTGCTATTTTATTTCACTTCTTATGTGCTCAACATGTTTCGGACATTAATATATCCATCATCAGGAGCTTGCAACTGTGCTGTTGAATTACCACATCAGTTGTTTTGTTCTCAGTTCATTGTGTGTTTGAGATTTGGTGCGACTGGGTTTGAGTAGTGTCCATGTTGCAGGCTTCAGCTTGCAACACGGACACTACTCAAACCCAACCACACCAAATCTCCAACACACAATGAACCAAGAACAATACGACCAATGTGGTAATTCAACAGCACAGTTGCAAGCTCCTGATGATGGATATATTAATGTCCAAAACATGTTGAGCACATAAGAAGTGAAATAAAATAGCAAGTGACATCAAGTTGGTCTTTTATTCTTCAACTATTACAATGATGCACGGTCCAATAAACATAAGATTGTTTATTTATATTTTGAAAACAGCCATGTATTGTACTTGCTGCAGCTAGTTATGACTGGTGATGACACTAGACATGCCAGCACTTTTACTGACAGACTTCCCTGAAGTGTAAAAATTTAACTTACCACCCTACTCTAGAAGCTAAATGAGTCCTTAGCCAGTCAGGAAATTTCTCACATTTTATGGATGTGATGTTTCATTATTACATTCACAAGAGCTGGCAACTTGTCCCTGTCCTGAGCCTCATGAATTTGGTCCATTGTTTTTTAAGATCTGTTTTTTATTTGATATTGTCCAGCACTTTTGGAGTACTGTGTCACTTTTCTTTGTATCTTACTGTTGTTTATAATACATTTGATATAACAACCATTTTCCCGCCCCCATTTCATGTCATTGTGTCCTGATGCCATTATACCATGTTTGTTCTCCATTGTTTTAAAATGTTAAGTGTAGTACTGAACATATATGTTTATTATGTGTCTGCTGTTTTAAATGTGGCAAATAGTTAATTTTTTGACATGATCTATATTTATTGTGAAAATATATGGGTGAAAGGCTTTTCTTTTTAGATTAACCAGTGTGTTTGCCAAGGATGGAGTTTGTTTGCTTCTTTGTGTTATAGGGTGCCTGCATTTTTCAACACCTAGTAATAGTGTTTTCATGATTTGTGTAAAATTTAACTGTGGAAGAACTTACTTGTAACATATTTATTGAGGATTAATCAGTTTACCTTATCCACCAGTCTAATACCACCATAATCACATCATAGGAATTCATGAGCACAAAATTCTTTGTGTCTAATAGAATGACCCGTGGAGTAGTCCAACCAGTTCAGTGCCAAGTGGCTCAACAGTAACATCTCCCACACCAGCTGTAGACCCATGGGCTCCTGTGCCTTCCTCTGCAGTAGAGCCCATCCATCACAAACCAGCAGCAGCAATGGATCCATGGCGTACAGTGTCTCCACAGCCTCCTGCACGTCCAGCTATACCTGTAAATGATCCATGGTCATCCAGTACAAACACCGAGCACTCCAGCCCTGGTACCGCTTATACCAGATGTGGTGTCTCAAGTCCCAGTGGAGGAGATCTGGATGAGTTTGATGTTATAACTAACAGAGAAAGACCAGCATTGAGCAACTCCCAGGTCAACAATGTTAACTCCCTAAACAATAATGGTTAGTAGTGTTAATATCTTTCTGTTTGTTCCAAAATTACACATATTAGTTTCATTTCTAAGGTTCTACATTGACTTTACCAAACTTCAGGTTCCTACAGTAATATTAATAAATACCCAAGACCTCTGGGATGTTAAACCATGCTGACTGCTAAATAGCTACTGACATTCCAAAGGAGCATTGTGCTTTCATCATAAGGGTCAAGCAGTTTTCTTGGACTTTGTTGGAGAGGCACTACATTCCTTTTCAGTGTTGGTAGCAATTTGCCGGTGAACATGTATAACGTCCCAGAATATGAAAGTGCCATGTTGACTGAAATATAATATTCACCTTTTCCCTTCAAGTACTCTTCAAAGAAACTGTTCACACATGCTGTTTGTCCATATTCAGTTCTGTTACCTATTTGGAAGGGAAAGGGTGTGCATTCCAAAGTTGCAAGGGTAGCCCAGACAACAGATTGTCAAGCTGTCTGTTATTGCGGTAAGTCCTTTAACATTATTGAACAGCTTTTTATTTCTGGATCTGTAGACAGTTACATATATTCTGTGGGCCAAAATTGTTCGTCTTAGCCCTTTTTATATTTTTGTTATGCTTTAGAGATTCAGATTTTCATCATCATTTTACCTGATTTCTATTTGAGGTGAAATCAGATTTACATTTTTATAATCCGTGAATAGTATGTGAATTATGTGGGGAAATTAGAATCCAGTTTTCTTCTAAAATTGTAGCATAAAGTATATCCACACGTAAAGATTTATGATGTGAACTGCACTAGGCTCAGAGGTTTCTTTTGACCTATGTTCTATGAATATACACCAAGTGAATTACTGAATAAGGTAGATGGAGGTGAGGTAGTGGGGAGTATGGAAAAGGAAGTTCTGGTATGGGTCATCCAACAAGCCACACTTGAAAAATATGGCAGTAACTCTGTCAGTGGGACCATACAGAAGCCAGCTTATTAGGCAACAGTGACTGTGAAACTGATGTGAAAATCATTGCATCAAACTAGATCCTTTGTGGTAGATGTTGAAGGTGGAGGAGACTGCTGAATCTGGTGATTTGTACCCATCCACAATGTAAGTAGGGAAAATTAAATAGTGCAGGTATCAAGTTACTCTTCCTGAAGTTGGCACAGTAAGTCATGGCTGATTATGATTATAACTCCATAAAAACAGGATTGGAAAAAGCACAGGTCATGGAGGTCGTGGTGAATTGACTGGTAGGGGGCCTAGTAGTAAGAATGAGAAGCTATATATGGTACTGGTGGCAGTTGTTACTGCTTATAGCATGGTGTTGCTGCCTAAGGGATGGTCACATCAGGGGAAGTATATGTCACCTGTGTCTGGTGGGAAGACTGTGGCTTATGCTATACCCAAATGCACAATCAGTTTTTTCCCCCCTTAAATTCTGTGCTTAAATATGTGGGGTCATCTGAGATGAACCAGGCTGTGCTGAGCCAACCAGGCCTGCATTGTCAAATGGGCATGTGTAGAGTAAATAGAAAGTAGAGTATGGTGTAGCATTACTAGTTTTGATCCATCCAAATTGTAAGTTCTTTGTTATTCCAGTAAAATGACCATGTAAAGAAGATGGCTGCAAGTGTAAGCTGTGTTCCAAGTGGGATCAGACAGAGTTATGCTGCCATATTTAAACTAACAATGATTAAACATGCTGAAAAAATGAAAAATTGCAATGCAGCAAAAATGTTCAGGGCTGTGGAAGCTGATAAATGTGAACTGTACCTAGAAATCTCTCAGTGGACACAAGCATGGACATTTCCAGCAGATTGCACAGGGACTCTTTGAATTTGTGCTTGTAAATAGAAAAACTTTAGTGCCAGTTATGTGTGAGACAGTAAATTTTAAAGCAGGGGAACTTTCCAAAACACAACAACAACAACAACAACAACAAATGTCATCAGATAAGAACAGCACGGCTTGGTGTATACATGTGATACGGAGGATCAGGTTCTTTCCTTGCCAGAAATTGCCAGCAGATGTCAAAGGGAACCTTGTTGCTTTTGAACAACATGTGATAGGAGTTTGACAAATGAACAGTTATATCTTAAGCTAAATAGGAAATGCCAGTGAAATGCGGGTGTACTTGGATGTGCCATCAAATATTACTGTCAATGATGTTAGGATAATAGGTCTGTAGTAATGAAAACATTGCATAGTAAAAATGTGCAAGTAACCTTTACAGTGTTGGTGGTAACAGATGGTAGCATGTTGCCACCATATGTGGTTGTGAATTGCAAAACAGTACCAAAGGAGCACCTGCCTAGAAGAATGATTGTCAGAAGCAGTCCTGAAGGTTGGGTGACCAGTGAGTTTGTGAAGATTCTCTTTGACATTGATATGGAACAGAAGATCAAGGGGGTGCTTCTGAGCAAATGGGGGATGCTGATAGTGGATACATTTTAGGGACATTTAACTCCAGAAATAAAAGCCACAATTACCAGTAGTTATAAGAACACATACGTGGTAATCATACCTAGAGGGGTGTTTTTTCACAGCTGCGGATGTTAGATGTTGTGGTGAACAAACCATTCAAAGAGTACCTAAAGTGGTTGTGTAGTGAGTTTCTCATGACAGGGTGCTGTGCTCTGCCTCCAGCTGGAAGAATCAAGATGCCCGTTGTCATGCTTCTTTGTCAGTTAATTATCATGGCATGGCACCAGAAGTGATTGTGAAGGGTTTAAAAAAAGTGTTGTATATCCAGTACACTGGATGGGACCGATGATGATACACTGTGGAATGACTGTAAAGAAAGAAGATTGAGTATGAAGATGACTGAAGGCCCAGACTGTGATGATGGCCACTCTACAGACAGTGAAGATGAAGAGAGTGACACTGATTGGTAAAGGTAGATAGAATGTGACATGTATTGTGGTATCAGATTGATAGTAAAATATTTTTTTAGGATGTGTCATATTAGGAGGGTCATCTTTGTTTTGGATAAATACATTTTCCTTGGCAGACGTGTTGTGTTTGGTTGGTTGCTATAGATCAAGGTCACCTATTCGGTAAATATGGTAACAGTTTTCATTGATTATGAAACGCATGCTTGTGATGAAGAGGGAATTTGTTTGTTGTTTGATCGTATTTTGTAAATGGTAGCAGATGGTGTATTCATTTAGTTGTAGCTGATATGTATTTAGTTAATGTTAGTGAATGTGTACCAAGTGAGGAGTAGATGTTAGTGTCACAGTTAACACGTTCAACATTGGCAGCATGTAAGTGTTAAATCCCTCATGCAAGGAGATATTTATGAATACTGGTGGGGGGGAACTAACATTTATCAATTTTTGTCATAATAATATTAAATTTTTGCCCACAGTAGCACAAGTTTCATTATATCTTGTGAAGAAAATGAAGTACTTATTATTTTGATGCCGACACTGCAGTTCATATGTTGAGGCTGTTATCACAAAATTCATTATCACTGTAACTCCACTGTACCATATTTACCCGAAAGTAAAGTGACTTTCTAAGATGACCTCCCCCCAAAAATAAAACATCTTTTAAAAAAAATAGTTTACTATTAATTTTGTTCAGTTAATATACAATGCATGTCAGATTCTATCTGCTGCTACCAATCAGTGTCACTGTCACCATTTTTACAGTCAGTGCCTTTATCTTCCTCACACTCACTCCTAACATCCTTCAGTCATTCCCCAACGTATCATCATCAGTCCCATCCACTGCATTGGATAGACAGCACTTCTTAAAACCCTTCGCAGTCACTTCTGGTGAGATGTGCTACCATGCTGTTCTGATCCAAATTGACTAAATACTACACTTATACCTTTAGGTTTGCAAACTTGCTTGATCCCATGAAGATTCACAGTTTTCTCCACTGGTGGTTTTAGTGGTGTTAAGAATTTAAATACATGTGTTCAGGATTTCTCTGTCATGTCTCTGGTCTAATCTGAGTTTGTAGCTTTTTTAGGGTTTTTGTAATATGCTGATTGACCCAGGTTTTATTTTTGAGCCCTGTAGTTAATTTGTAATTTTTCAACTGCCATTTTCTTGTTAAATCCTTTGGACTAGATCTGTTCTCAGGTGCATATCTTAACAAGTACTGTTTCTGTGGTGCCCAGTGACTGTGAATAGCTCTCATTATTAGGGTCCATCAGATTAGGTGCTTCTTTACGTATAAATTGAAATAAATCCTGCTTCCAAAACATCGTGTTTCTTTAAAACATTGAGGGATGAACAAAGTCCAAAAAAGGAAGATTATGTCAGTTAACTTCATTTGTGTTCTGTTCTCTGTTCTGGATTTTTTTACCTTTGAAGATGGGACTGTATTTTGTCCCAAAGGAATTACCACCCAATGCTGGGGCATATCTCAGAAGAGAGGAGATCTCACATGACAATTTGCTGATGCAGTCCATTGTTGGGCTCCACATTGTCAGGTTCAGATCGAACCAGTTTGACGCCATGCAGTTTGGCGCTTCGTACTCAAATTTAAGATGACCTCACATATTTGAGTGCCAAATTTAAAGGAAAAACCTCATCTTTCACATGTTTTACACACTGCATAAAGTTAGGTTTCTGCTGCACTGTCAGCAAAGATGAGTGTTCTGATCACTCTTAGTAACTTCCTTCATATGACACAGTTCAGTACATCGCCCCACAGAGGCCTGCTTCACACTTTCAGCAGTACACTTTAGTGCATTTTTTTGGTATAGTGTTCACTTATTTCCACGTCCACTTGGCATGACCACAACACTTTCCCTCTCTTCCTCTTTTTTGCCACTGCTGCTGCTGAAATTTGAATTTACTTCAAATGTCATTGTTGGCTACTTCACTAGAAGTGTCACCATCTGATTTACTACTACAGTTGTTTTGCCTGTTTCAGCTCCCCCACCCCCTCTCCAGCCACCCAAGTGTCTTCTGCATTACTGTTTGGCCCTTGATTTTTCATCTTGCTTTGTTCACCCTTATCATCAGCTGAATAAAATCACAGCTGACTGATATTTTTAGACCTGCATGCAGGGAGAGGCTGTAAATGAAAATAAAGGCATGCCTTGTGCCACCCTTTAAAACAGTTTGTTGTGTTGCAGTTCATTTGCAGTGGTCTAGCATGTTCCCTGTTATATGAAGAAGGCTGGCCAGATTTACTGAAACTACAGTCATGGATGAGTCTGATGGTAGAAGGTTGAAGCCAGTATCCCATATACAGCGAAACCCCCATTTTACATCATCATGTAGACATTACTGTAACATTGTAAGATCAAGGAAAGTGTAAAATCAGGGAAAACAAAGAAAAACAGAAGATTGGTATTTCTCACTGCCTTGGTCTTACTCATGATTAAAATCAAGTTTACACAGTATAATAAAGCTTCATTTTTTGCAGACTTTCAAAACAATGGAACTCATTTTTTCATTAACTCTTTAAAATAAAGTTCATGAAATAGCAATCATTTGCAAAATCAGAACAGAATAAAATTCATTTTTTAAACCAGTCCAATATTGTTATTTGTTTACATTTTTCGCGATGCTTCAATATGTAAAGCTCTTTTTCGAGCTTACTGCATGTCACTAGTATGTTGTACTTTCCATCGAACTGTTGGATGTATTTTCTTGCTGCATGTAGCCCTTGAAGAGCATAAAAAAATACTTACTTTGTTCTCATAAGCTCTTCCTCCACTTCTTATTCTAATCCTCCTCCTCCTCCTCTTCCTTCTCCTCCTCTTCCCATCAGTTGATTCTGCATGACCTGATTTACACTTTTCTATCTCACATACACTGACATCGGCATGCAGGACACATATTCATCTAATTCCATGCCTGATGGTTTGAAGGCGCACCAGTCGCCTTTTTCTTGTTTATTCAGCACATCATTGCTAACAACAATGTATTCACCATCTGATGAAAAACCACACTTACTGAAGCAGTTCTCTGTGGTGGTTGGTGTTATCTGTCTCCAGGCTTCTGCAATGAGGTGAGGAGCTGTGAGGAGTTTGATCTTCATTTTGGATACATCACCAAGTAATTCTCCATCAATCATTGCTACTGTCATCCATATGAGTTGCTTTCTGTACTGGCATTTGAGAGTATGGATGATCCCCGTATCCAGTGGTTGCAAGTGGCTTCTCCAGTTTGGGAGGGAAAAATAGAAATGTTACAATTTTCAGAGCAGTGGTATCTCTTGGGTGTGCAGCACATTGGTCAATGAAGAGCAAGATTTTTCTGTTTTTTGCCACTTTCTGGCGATCCAGTTGCACAAAAAAGTCCTCCAAAGTGGCTGAAGTCATTCATGAATTGGAAGGTGCTTGATATTTGGTGGGGAGTTTTTATACATTTCTGAAACAGTGGTGTTTGTTTTACTTCCCAATCTCCAGTGGATGTAATTTCTCTATACCATCAGCATTGCAGCCTAGCAGAACAGTGACCCTTTGCTTTGATTTTGTCCCATCATGGCAAGAATCACCTTTGTATGTCAGTGTCTTACTGGACAGGAGATTATAAAAGAGTCCAGTTTCATCATTATTAAATATGTCCTTTGACCGGTATCCATTGATTATTTTGGGCAGTTCTTCGCTTGTCCAGTCCATCACTGTTTCAGGATTTACAATGGAACTTTCTCCCAACATAGTCTTGTATACCAGATCGTGTCTTTTCTTAAAACAGTTGATCCAGCCATTTGAAGCCTGAAAACTGTTGATACCTAGATGAGCAGCTACATGTAGAGCCTTTTCCTTCAGGTGGTGTCCATCCATGGATGCGTTGGTGGTGCAGGCTTGCTTGAACCACGCTGAAAGGATGGTTTCATGTTCTTCCAGTGGCAAAGTCTCCATAGATTTGGGTTCTTTAGAAAATGGTGGCCCACAACACAAATAACTTTTGTCTATTTCAGACTCTTTACACACTATTGTGTTTAACGTAGATACCAACAAACCAAGCATTGCCACTAGAGCCACACAATTTTCCACATGAGCATCAACTTTAGCTAATATTTGCATTTTTTTCATCTCTAGAAAACACTTTGTTTCTTCATTTTCTTCTCATTTGAGGACATTTTCACAATTAGTGGAAAGTTTTTAGCTCCACTAATGAAAATCATTGAACACTAAACGATTCCACACTTGCTTTCCCTACATGAGTTTAAACAAAAATACTATGGCTTTGCTTGGCTTGGGTTGGCTTGCTTGCTTCCAACGCTTGTATTATTCACTGAATTCATTCTCACAACTGCAACAGCGCACATTTTATTGGCTAATTATGCTGGACCAATTATAATGCTTGTTAGTCGAAAGCTTCTCGGATGTAAACGCGCGTAAAATCAAGGGAGTTTCCACTGGCAGGACTTCAAAATATGAATGTACAATTGCGGAAAATGCAAAACTGAAGACATGTAAATCCAGGGAAAATTTAACACTGTTCTTATGGCCTTTCAGTAATGACTGTAAATTTATAGTGTCAGTTCAGGGGAAACTTCACTTCAGAGGATGCAAAATTGAAGTTTCACCATAGACTGAATAAAAAATGTTTGAAAATCACACACACTGTTTGTTTATTGGTATACCACGTGAAGGGAAGGTGCTAACAGCAAATGATGTGAATTCAGTTAATGATATTTGTTTCAAGAGTTATGACCAGAGTTGTAGACTCAGTAAGCCAAAACTGATGATTCTTAGGTTTAATCCTAACATACGTGTGTGTTATGAGGATAAGTCAAAAAGTAACATTCACAGTTTTTTATTTGGAATATAAACAAGTTAAAGTAAGAAACACACAGGTCAGCCACAGTCACATTTTCAGTCCATTTTTGGACATAGTCACCTTATCACTTGAGGCATTACATATTGGTAGATCGGAAAATCAAAGCATTGGTGGTAAAATGATATGCCCTGCAGTCGCAGCCATTGCTTAACCGTTGCTTTGATGTCTTCATCAGTTTGGAAGAATAAAATTTGAAGGTGCTTCTTCATTTTGGGGAAAAAGTGGAAGTCTGACGGTATCAACGATGGTGAAGGATGGCCCAGTGCCAAGTGTTCAAGAGGTTCACAGTGGTATGAACAGAGTGTGATCAGGCATCATCCTGCAGTAACAGGACTCTGCTTCTCCATAGACTCTTACAGCTCACAGTGGATTCTCATGGGTGCAAAAACTTTCAGCCCAGGAAATGTGAACTTCAGATGGCACTTCTTCCTTTGTCCATTTTTTCAGTATGGTTTCCAGTGTTCAGTTGATGCTGATAAGGGTGTTTTGTCTGCAGTAGTGAACACACTGGCCACATGGTAGCAAGAGTAATATAATAACATACAGTACATTCACAAACCACTATTGGCATAACTTTCATGGGAATAAAACAGGGTAGCTTACTTTTTGACTTTCCCACATATTTTGTAATCTGTTTTGTGCATAACATTTCACACCTTAATCCCTTTCAAGCAAGCTTCATAAACTATAAGCCCAATTAGGCCGAGACGATGGTTAAGATATGAATATGATTTGTACAGGTGGAACCATTTCACCTGACCTGTTTGACCTGAGTCAACTGGGAGATGCATTGGAGAACAAACAACAGCAGAAGAAAACTCCACATAGCTTCCTGGGTGAGAACTCTTCTCTTGTGAATTTAGACAACTTGGTCACTGTCAGCAAACCTCCTTCAATGGCACCTTCACCAGGTAAGAACAGCAGAAGGTTGTTCTACATCACATCTCCCACATATTCCAAATGGCCTTTGCCAAATGATTTTTCCCACCAAAATTCTATGTTCATGCCTTGTCTGTCCATTCCAGCAAGCATTCACCTTTGCTTATATAAAACCCTTTTACTGGATATGATTGTGAAATAGTTCCATCTATCTGCAGTCTCCTATGTTCCTCTCTCTCTCTCTCTCTTTTTTTTTGTTAATGAAAAATTTCTACAACAAATTGTTGAATGAATTTCATGTTTTTTTCCCCATTGAATGTATGTTAAGCAGTGCTAATTCCAAAGAGTAGTATTTTAAAATGATTCTGATTATACAGGATACTAAGCGTTATAAAACCAGAAATGCACATTATAACTTTTATTTATTTTTAAATATTTAAATTGCAGCTATTTGCAAGGCCCGTGCTATTTACCATATTTACCTAAATATTAGATAATTTTTTTGGGGGGTGGGGGGGTGGGGGTTGGGGAGGAGGGTTAATTCATTCTAAAAAATGGGAAGCTGGGTTTCAATCACACACAAAGTTAAACCCATTCTGTGAATTGGGCAAATGTTTCTGAATCTGCCATTGCTAGGGAATAAAGAGATTAATGCACAAATTAAAATAATTGTGCACATTACAAACAGGTCTTGTGTTACACCAAGGATATATTCCTGAAAAATATCGTGTAAATCAAACATAAAATTCCCATTTAAAACATTGTATTTCCAGGGGGTTATGGGATTGACAGACTCATCCTATACAGTGTATGACTATACCAGCAGTGGATACATGGACCTGTAGAGTACATATGTTCTGTGTATACAGTACACCTACATTTCTATAGTGTATTCTTTTTATTTATTTATTTATTTATAATGCAGTAAAAATGTAAGAGACTCACATCCATAGTTTTTGGTACATTTCATTCTGATGGGACTGTGGTAGTCATGCTACACAACCACCTCAGATCCTGACGTAGCACTTTCTGTAATTCTGTCAGCATTATCACGAATTGTGTGTATGCTACTATGAGTGAGTCTAACATTATGGCTTATGTCAACAGTTCATTCACCATTTCAAGTTGGCTTATTACATCTAATTTCTCTGCAGTACTGATTGTCTTATGCCAATTTTTCACTTGGATTGCACTAGGTGATATAGATATAGGTTTCTCACTCATGATGGTAAGAAAAGTCAATATTGTAGGAGAGGAAACTAGATGAGCCATGTGATTATATCACTAGCTTAATCAATCCATGCACATGACTGATGGTGTGACAGTGTTGTCACACTCTGCCAGCATCCAACACAAAACAAGCATGGCCACCGATCGTGTATGCCAGATCACATTCAACTGAACATTATCACGGAAATTAAAAAAGTGGTGTAAATTTTCAAGTCACATTAAATTGAAATCAGGCAAAAAGAAATTGCATAAAGAGAGACCTGCCTGTACATTTTATTTCGTTATTGGAATGACAGCAGCTCATTCTTGAATTGAAAAGTTACCATAGTTGAAATGTTCTAAGAAAGTCGTGGATGACTGCATTGCAAGGGAAGGTACACCAGCATCTGCAGTACTAAAATCATTGTGTTGTAGTTATAATGCCAATTTTAAATCAGTGGTAAGCAAGCATGCAGGAGAATTCAGCAACAGTGCCACAGCATGGAAATTCCCTGTTGTGGACTAGAATGTATGATGCTGGAGAAAACAATGACTGTTATTTATGCAGGAAATTTATCCCATAATGTAATTTGTTGGTCTAACCAGGGGAATTGCAATGCTAGACAAAAAATTCCTGGAGTTTGTGCTACAGAAACATGAAAATGGTCTTCCCACTCCCGGTGAGACAATATTAATGCAGGCTTTTGAAGTCACTGTGTTGCCATATATTGTTTTCCACAACGACATTCCAAGCCACTGATGTTTTGGCTGTACCATGTATGCATCATGAAAGGTTACTTCTTCATTGCAGGACTACATTAGCACAAAAGCTTCTTACACAGTACCTTGAGAAGTCAACAGCATACCAATTTCACATAATTAATCCATGCTGAAAACATGACTGTATCTTAGGACAAGTGGGTAATGCAGGAAAACCAACACTGTAGTTTCTGCAAGAGGATCAGAGTCAGTTCTTGTGAAAAGAAGAGAACATGAAAGACAGAGTAACTGTGATGCTTTAAGTTCTGGCTGATGGGAAGAAATTGACTCCACATGTTGTTTTGAAGAGAAAGGATGTTCTGAAAAAAAAAAAAATCCCACTGTAATTATATTTAAATGTTATGAGAAAGGTCAGGTGACAGAAGGGCTAATGGTCAAATAGCAAAGTCAAGTCTGGAGCAGAAGACAGGTGCTCTTCGAAAGAAAAGAGGAATGCTGGTTTTAGATGCTTTCAAGTGTCACTGAACAGAAAAAGTGAAAAATCTGAATTTCTAAACCAAACAGAAATCTGGTAATCATACAATGTGGCATGACCTCTCACTTGTTGGTTCTTGGTATGATAGCTAATGAAGCATTCAGTGACTGCGTCATCTGTATGAGGAATGGCTAGTATCTGAGAACTGCCCATTAACACCAGCAGGAGACATAGAAGAATTCTGAAGCATTGGACAGTGGATGAAAACTGCTTGGAATGACATTTCACCATATTCTGTTCCGAAGGCATTTGCAGACTGCAGGTTCTTTGTCAGATGACATGAATTTAACAGATGATGATGATGATGATGATGATGCTGTCTGGCAAGAAGACGATGGAAACTCTTCTTATAGTGGTTGGTAGTGCCTAGTTAATTGTCTGGTGTGTTTGTAATGTTCTCCAAAAATAATACTCTGATATTGTAACTTTGATGATTATTTAGTTCATCCTATGAGACCATATTCTCTTCTCTAAAATGTACTGGTGAAAGGCATGGCATGCCATATGCTGGTCTGTATAAATGTCCATGCTAAGCCAGAAAAACTCAGGCCATCACACAATACAAATGACATTTAAGCCTGCCTCCTAAAGTTGAAGCATGAAAGTATTAAGTGAGATGAAAATATGGGTACTGCTTCCTGAAAGTTTAAGATTATGTATTGGGGGTCATCTTATGCAGGGTTATGTTACATAGGGATGAAGTACATTATTTTGTGTGTATGTTTTCTCAGCCAATTCTTTTGACTACCTCTTCATCTACGTTAACTTCTCCTGATTTTTATGTTTTTATCATTGTTAGTCAGCCATGTATACTTCTGATGTAAAATGGAAATGGGAATGTTTCAGTGCCACAAGCTCTGTCGATTGCAGCAGCCAATCCATTCACTGGTGTGGCACAATCACCTACACCGCCCAACCGCTTTCAGCAACAGCAGCAACATATTCGGCCAAGCATCAATCAAATCAGACAACAGCCATTTGTAGGAAGTGTTGCACAAGCTCCGGGGCCCACAGAAAGTGCTTGGGGTCCTGCACCTACTCATCACCTAGCTCTGCCAACTCCTTTGGTCCCTTCAGCTCAACCTAATCCATTTCTGTCATAACAAATAAGGATTTAGGTTTTTGTGAATCCCATAGAAAGGGCCAGTGATCTTGCTAGCGGTGAGCTGCTTGTAAGCCAGCATCCCACACATCCCACATTTAACTTCAGAGTCCTGAAATTAGAGTCCCCATGTTCAGGCATTTGTTTGTGTGACAGTTTCTTCATTCAGAATGGGAAATAACTAAATTAGTATGTGGTGTTTGATGTGATATTAAACATAGTAAAGATAAACGTAAAGCAATCCCTGTACATGCCTGGACAGGCCATGAGGGTTCCAGGAGGTTAAGGCTCCCAGATTGCAAGACAGTTGGCACGTGAAGGTGGTAAGGTTGTCGGCCCTGCACACCAGCTGCCTTTACTCCACAGAAAATATTCCTGGTACTCATTCCTTTTAGAGGATGAGTCAACCCCAGGGCCATAGTGTGGCCGGAAGGATTATATCAAGGAAAAATTCCAATGACTGCACCAGGTATTGAACCTGTAACCTTCTGGCTTGTAGCGCAGTGCCTCAACCAATTGCACCACTGCATGCGCCTGATATTGAATGTGTCAAAAAGTTTTTTTAACGAAGTTTCTTAATGAGTTTCATTTTTAAACTGGGTTGTGCGGGAGCAAACTTATGGCTGAAATTTTTTTACGATGTTAATTACATTTAATTTTTACTAATTGTTTACTGAAATATGTAGTGTATTTTAGTAATTTAAAATAAAGTCGCCGTGCATACAAGGAAGGCATGTGAGGGAGTGAAGGTAGAGCTCCACTCATTCTTAGCTTTGGTATTGGATGGATGTCAGTGGTCAGCTTCACACTTTGGCCACATTACCACCAGGGAAGAGCACTTGATACTTATTGAACAGGAGGCTGGGTGGGCCCTAGAACTGCAACGGAACACTCTGAAATGACAAAAGTGTCCTACCCCTGCCAGGAATTAAACCATGATTTTCTCAGTCATCCGTCTAGCCCACAGCATAATTGCTATACTGAGAAGACTGTTGTGGCTTTTTCATAATTTATTGGTCCCTTAAGCCTTAAATGACTGTGTTGGTATTTAAATTTTAATGCATCATTTATGAAAAAGTGAGCATCCTTGAACAGAAAAAAGATAAAATTATGAAATAAACAGCATTTCATGGGAAATGACAGAATTTATGCAGAGTGTCTTAAAAATGCAGTGATTTTATGTGCATATGTGAACTTGCTTCTATGACTTACATATGCATGTGGATATATTATTGTGTAATTTGGTCAGATTGTTTGTTAAAATCGGAAATTCCATTTAAGATTAGTAACTCCATATAAACGCGTTACAAAATGTACCATTTATTTGAACTTTTGCTGGAAGAACTTCTGGCCCTCATGAGCCATGATGTTTGCATCAGTTTGGGTTGTTCAACGACAAATCCTCCTCACTTCTGCTATATCTTTGTCCACTATATCCATCTTGGTATCGTTATTTACAAAAGGATCTTTGACCTTGAAAGCTCTACCTATATTAAACACAACAAAAAATAACAAGATGGTGAATGGTGTCCTAACTGGCAGGGTACGCAGACTCTGTGAAGGTGTTCTTCACTTCCTGGGTATCATACAATTGCATGCACCATGTATAAATGTAAATTATGTTCTCTGGGTCATCAGTACCCATATTTAATCAAGGCTACTTTCCAAATGTCATATGATTTATACACATAAATATAATTTTGTTCATGCTTGTAAGAAAAGTAGGGCTTTTTCTGTCCCATTTTTTGTGAAATTCACTGATGCTCAACAGCATTGTGTGTGAATATCTTATACTGGATTTCACCCATCAGACAATAAATGTGGAAACTTTGGATAGAAATTCATTTATTCCCCTAAGTAAAGTAGGCTTTTCAGGTGGGGGTTTTCATAATACTGGCTATCACTCATTAAATTTCTGTAGATATGTCTTGTACTGCTTATTTTCCAGGTCATGGCAGAATGTATAAAATGTATGCAAACATTCATTTATGCCCTTCCAGTAAAGTATGGCCATCACTATTCCACATTTCACCCAAGTTGATTAAATGGGAATGTATGGGTAGAAATTTGTCTGTGCTGATAAGTAAATATGATGGTCACTAAGCCAGATTTCTTGACAGTCAAGCTAGCTATTTAGTTGGTGATACTGAGTGGGTGGAAGTGAATTGTGTAGTATTTCAAGGTCTGATGTTGCTCTAATGTTATGTTATAATACACTTGAATACTTTAGCAGTAAAAACTTGGTGTAATTGCATACTTACTTACTTAATCCATGGTGCAGAGTCCTTGAAAAGCTAACTGGTCTGCAGCTAGTCAAGAAACTTCCCGCATTTCACGGAACCCGAAGGTTCATTACCGCACTTACAAGCGTCCACCACCTGTCTCTATCCTGGGCCAGTCCAATCCAGTCCATATACACACATCCCACCTCCTGGAGATCCGTTCTAATATTATCCGCCCATCTCTGCCTAGGTCTCCCCAGTGGTCTCCTTCCCTCCGGTTTCCCCACCAAGAACCTATACACCCCCCTCTCCTCACCCATATGTGCCACATGCCCAGCCCATCTCATTCTTCTCGATTTTAGCACCCACACAATATTGGGTGAGGATTACAAGTCA
>Ga0123355_10006981_pt1 | contig 16826 bp, 11 predicted proteins | sample TergutEmb28metaG_3_FD_89872 | JGI IMG/M metagenome (GOLD analysis project Ga0123355, IMG submission 89872) | Embiratermes neotenicus P1 segment gut microbial communities from Petit-Saut dam, French Guiana - Emb289 P1 | ecosystem: Host-associated > Arthropoda: Insects > Digestive system > Gut ...
CACATCGAACCAGAGCAATACAACCCATGAAATAACTCAACAAATAAGTCGCAAGCTCCTGAGGATGGATATATTAACATCCGAAATATGTTGAGCATTAAATAAAGAAATAATAAAGCAAGTGACATCAAGTTGGTCTCTCTTTACTCAACTGTAATATGTTCTGTTTATTTTCTAGTGCAGCAATTCCCCACCGAAACTTTTTTTTTGTACAGCTTATTTTGGGTATTTAAGTTTTTCCTCTTTTATCGCGTTCTGTGAAAGGCGTATTTAATTTTATGCAGATAAGCCGCTGTTCTTAACTTTAGGCAGAAAAATTGTGGATTTCGCGCCAAAATATCTAAATTGCCAAAATGGTGGCTGTGATGACTTTTGAAACAGATGTTATAAGTTTAAGGTATTTTAGTGTGGAGTCACTTACCGTGAAAATGTTATGGTGTTCACTCTTATTTATATCTATCTGATTACACATTTGTTTCGAGTATAGTGAATGAATATTTAGCTTAATTAGGTTTACTTTAGCCTTAAGCGCGTCCACCGTTCCCCTCATTCCCAGTTGCCCATTCTTTTGCGCGTCACAAAATTTTTGAAGTAGGTGATGTCCTTGGCTGGTGAGTGGTTGCTGTGCTGTGAACATTATTATTTACAATATATACAGAACAGCAGGCCTACGCCACAGCCGACTGCATTAGGACACTTTTTTGAAGACGTTCGAAATTAATAAATCATATACAGATTTTATAACCTGTTGAATAATGTCTGCAATATGCTGATTAAACCACTTCTCCCTTTGCATGACAATTCCCTTAGGCAATGCAGCATGGGCCCATTTACTTGCAAAGGATCATCTGCTGGTTACGCGTCCTGGTGGAGGTATCGCCGGGCTGCCTATCTTCATAACAGACGACACTCCTGCGGGTGACCTCTTCACCTTCGCCCAGAAGGTGACAGCCCAAGCTGACTTGCCACCGCGCTGTTGCCCCTCTCGATGGTACATGCCGGCGTTCCTGGCTTATCTGATTGCAGTACTTGTGGAGATGGTAGTCCTTATCTTCCGCGTTCCTTTGTCTGTTCCTCCTCGGGGTGTTGTGTCTTTCCTGGGGTCCATAGTACTGTACAACAGGCTGAGAGCATCTGTGCATCTGGACTATACACCGATATTCCAGCCGGAAGATTCCTGCAGGAGGGCTAACAAGTACTACACCAGAAACAAGATCTTTGATAAAATGAACCTTTGAGGATGCAAATCGTTTCATGTGCTTTCGATGTTACGTAGCGCCATTAAATATTAACCATTTAAACGCCAAATTAAATCCCATCTGCCATTTGTTGGCGTTATTAGGAGCTTACCATACTTTCCACGTTAGCAGGGTAAGGGTTAACGTACATAACACTGGTTACCGTGGCAAAAAGGCCTAAAATTACATTTTGTTGTTGTATTTTTTGAACCACAATTTGTGTCACAATGATTGATAACTAACGCACAACTTTATAAGGTGTTATGCCATCAGAAGAATTAAAATTATGTACTTTATTTAAGTAACACGCCAACAAATGCACATATATGGTCTTTAATAAACTAAAATTTACATTAAAACACTTAAAACGCTCCTACATGTTTCGATCATACGATCATCCTCAGGGACCGTACTTTGTTCCTTGCTAAAGTTACAGTTTAAAACACTCAGTGATTTACTTCGTTATAATTAATTTGGTGCTGTGGCAGCATGTCTTGTGTTATGTGTGAGTCGGACGCTGTTCATTTAAGACCGGCTGTCGATGTGCTTGTTGTGCCGTATAGCGTGCATGGTGTGTTACTTAAATAAACTACAAAATGCACGGTGCAACGATAAAGATAATGTTATGTACGTTTTGTAAAAAGGGCGGGTGCAGCTTCAGCAAGATATTTATAGTTGTTCGGCAAATAGATAAATTTCCGTTGGCTAAAATCTTCTCTGGTTCCGTCACGTTAGTTTGAACTGACGCGACGAATTTCTAGCCGATATTGTTTCAACATATTGAGCGACAGTAGAAACTTCCACACTGAAAAATTCCCCTGTTGTTATGGAAACTGAAGATTTATTTCAGCCTTGAAAATAGCCCACTGTTAGTCCCTATTCCAGTTCCTTCGACTTCGTGAGGCAGATTCCTTCATCAGAAGTTGGTGGTCGCTCATCTGCTCGGTAGTTTCTCTGCCTTTCTTCGAAGCACTTCGTGCGACACAGTTACGGTTTATTTCTTCATGAGTACACTGTTTATTTGTTTTTCGTTTCCGAATATTCGATCTTAACCAGAGATATTATATAACAATAAGCTATTGCTTTTTCTGCTTTACACAATTTTTGTAAACGTTACTGCCGAATCTGAGGTCATAACATGGTAGGATATGTTGTAGCAGCGCACTCTCTGACGACTCGGCCACCGTCACGTTCCTCACAGTAGATACACGTATGTGCTGGGAAACTTATTATTTCATGACTGACTTACTTGCAACAAAATGTGCACTACGTAACTCAGGTAGGCATATTATGATACAGGTCTAATACATATTGTATAGTCGCTATTACTTTAACGTGCTTTGTAAGTTTTATATATTGTCTTTAAAGAAGAACCCTTCTGGCTTTTGATGAGAGTATAATAACACGCACTTTTGTAGAACAGGAGAAACAAATTTTTTTCCGCATTCTTAACTCCATCCCACACAATTTCTTCACGAAAATAATTTGGTCTATTATTGCCATGTGTTTGAAGGATTTATTGAACCTTCGGCGAAAATGAGTTTTTAAAGGGAATCGAGCTTAATGTTAGATGAATGCAAGCAATGTATATCGTTAAACCATATATACTACGTGTGTTAAAAATAATTTACTGCTGGCGAAAATATTACTGTTTGCGTGAAATGTGGATAGTCGACGTGTACAACATTATAAAATATAGATACATAAATATTTTGGTCATACCTCATGAGCAAGTCCCTCCTTGGGCAATGTTGTTCTGATAATGATTCTTGGGATTTACTCATCTTTCTCAAAAGAAACAAAACAAAATACTACACAACACTTCGAGCTAGCTTGAGAACCCCCGTTTGAGAAATTCTAGAATATTCCGACCGAATGAAAAGTGCATAATAGTATCAAGTCAAGGAAACATGTAATGAGCAGCACCATATTATTGTGTAATTATTACTATATGTTGTTTGGATGACAAAATCAAGAAGAATGAAATGAATACGGCATAAAGTACTCATGAAAGAACAAAAAAAAAATACAAAATTTGAGCTGGGAAACTAGAACAGATGAGACCACTTTTAAGACTTTCTTGTCAATTACATGATATAGATACATTTTATTAAAACTGATTTTAAAGTTTTAGGATGGCAAACTGTAGAATTGCTTTATCTGGATGAGGTTAGAAATCAACGAAGGGCTCGAGCGAAAATGGGAAGGAAACTTCGGTTTCCATAAAGGCCAGAAATTTCTTGGCGATCTTGAAGACTATTAACTAATCAAGAACTCTTCTCTGTAATGTTGGTTGGTCATGATGATGTGTTTCAGTAATTCGCCGAATAAAAATACAGAAAATTGGTCTCTATTATTATTAGTAGTAGTAGTAGTAATGCTGCTACTAATATTACTCCTCCTCCTCCGACAAAAACAACAACAACAACAACAACAACAACAACTACTACTACTACTACTACTACTACTACTACTACTACTACTACTACTACTACTACTACTACTACCACTACTACTGGAAATTATTAGACTTAAAGAATTAAAATTGGTATTGCACACGAGTAGATAGATCCCTTTTTAAAAAAAACCGAAAGCCGGGAACCTTAATAATATATAGGTGACGGGGGAGTGGTAGAAGGCAACATTTCTAACCCGCCACGCAGTGAAAAAAAAAGAAAAAAAAAAGAAGAAAAAAAAAGTAATTCATGGCTATTACTGCAACGAGGTAAATCAAATAAAAAAATGCGACTTTAAGATACAAAAACTTATAACATGAGTAATACTCAAACTCAGGAATTGAGTTCACCTATTCTCCTTTACGTATCCGTTCCTCCTCCTTCGCATACAAATACAAAAAGTATTAAGAAGAATACTCGAACTCAGAGTCGCAGTTCACCTATTCTTCTGTACGTATCCGTTCCTAATTCTTTGCATTCGCAGTCCAGAACGTATAATCACTAATCTACACACCTCTCCTTACCCTATTACTTCCTGCTAGTGGCGGGTTGATGGATATCCTACTGCTATAGGTATTTGCCCCAAATATGGGAAAGTTAAAATATTCGTAAGCGTTTTCAGAGATGTCATTTTCTTGGGCAATGAAAAAATTCCCCGGTATTTGGCGTCCCGTATGGAATTTTGTGGGACGCTGGGACAGAGTTCTATAAAACCTATGGAATCGGGACTGTCATGGTAAAGCTGGGACGAATTAATTCTTAATGGAATGTATTTTGTTTATAACGTAACTGTCATAACCTTGCTTATCGTAATTTCCACGACAAAAAAATAAAAGCCACGTTATTCATATTGTATACAGGTACAGACTGCAGTTACTTGTATGTTGTTAAATATTTTGCATATTCAGAAACATTTTTAATGAAATGTGAACATTGTACATTCTTTCGTTGTGTTCAAGTCATATGTACAGTACATTGAACCATTTCTGTGGAAATCAATTCAGATTTATTTTAAATTTTGCGTAAGGTAAGATGCTTGCTTGATAAGTCGTAACTAATATTAACTACCTCCGACAACTGAACGTTGACCTAGAATACCAAATTTCATGGAAATACGTCACGTACTGTTGGGTACGACTGAGCACAGAACGCGAGTAATGATTTATCGCTGGTTAACCTTATACTCTCTGGGCAACGAAGGCAGAGTTACGGATGTCTGTCTGATAGCTAACAAATTGTATATTATTGCCTGTTGCCTGTGCCGTTTTACAAGATTTATACCATTTCTTTGCAGCGTGATCCAATTCCTCTAATCAAAATGCAGATGACAGAGTTAATTTTTTAGCAGCGAACACCCGCATGTCTCTGAAATAGACGCCGTATTTCCAATGGAAATCAGTCGAACATCTTTGTGTTTATTGACGTAAAGTCATGATGTGATCACAGAGGTCGCGGTTGTAGAAAGATAAGTTTATCATGGCAGGAGGTAAAGGTGAATGTGGGAGTGGATCGAATGGTAAAGTTTGTGGGTAAATGATGAGAGTGTAAGATGTGCACATTCCTTTTGTCAAAACTGAAATGAGTGTGTTTGGCGATTTCCGAAATGTCTGGGTCCAGAGATTCCCCGGCAGTGATTTGCCAGCGGCTTGGGAAGAAGATGTCAGAGCAAATCTCGCCAAACACAAACAAAAAGTCGCAGTGTTGAGGGAGGAGTTAGAGAAGGAGGAGTTCTACGTGGAATATCTGGAACGATTATTGAGAGATGTTGCGAAGCACAAAACGAGGGATCTGAATGATGAAGAAGCTAGTAACGATGATAAAGACGGGGAAGGTTCAAACAGGTCAAATAAGTCTGCGGCTAAGCCATTGCACAGTGCGGGATTGGAAGGAAATCCTGAAACAAGTGGCAATAACGTGTGTGATAACATTGATTCTACTCATGAATCAGCAGAGACAGTCACCAAGGATTGTGCTGACCCATGTATTGGTGAATTGTCGACACCCTTACCTGATATTCACAATATAAGTCGTTCAAATAGTGATGTACCGACCAGGAATCAAGCGTCAGAAAAACGTTCAAGGTGTAACACACATCCTGACATTTCTAACTATGTTACAGTAATAGAAGTAAATGGCTTGAATGCTGCTAAACGTGAAGGCATGAAAGAGGCAGTTGATGACCAGAAAGCACGTACTAAAAAGAAACCTCCAACACCACCTCCAAAGAAATTTTACAGCAAACCAAAATCTGAAAATAATGGTTCATTAGATTCTGTTGACAGAGAATTTGATGCAGGGAACCAGGTGGAAGATATTAACGATGAACAGAATGAAAGTGAAGTACGTCAGGTGACAGATGTTAAACACAATGAATGCCATCAAAGAAGCAGTAGTGTAGAATCCATTGATGCTGAAGGCAAACTGGAAGAACATTTAGTGCAAGAAAGGAGTCAACCGGAGGATGGCAGTAGTGAGGATGGAGCATTGCCAGATGATGAGGAACCATACTATGACTCTGTTGCACTTGATGGGGAGTATGTTTACCTACACACTGGTAAGTTCCTTGCTGTTTTCTGTGTGCTAGTGTCATATCGTTCACTTTTCTTGATAGAAGATGTATGGGGTAACAGGGTTTGCTTTACTGTCATCAGTTTTTCAAGTAACACGTTCTCTTATATGCCATCCGTAGTCAGATTACAGGAGACCACAGTTTGTCTTACTATCAACAATTTTTCAAAAGGCATTGGTAATCTTAGTCTGCATTTCCTCTGTAAGTGTATAGTATAAATTTTTTAGTTAAATGTTACAGAATTTTTTAAAATCCTGTTACTTCTTTTTTTAGGTCTGAATGTTTTCCTCAGGTTCATATTATGGGAGTAGGTCTCCCACAATTTTCTACTTAAGATTTTACTTATGTAAGTGGTAATTGTTGTTGGCACAGGTGGAAATGGTGGATGTAGCAGTACAATGACCAGTGTCAGCTCGAGTACAACAGATACAACTGATTCTACTGTTGCAGCCGCAATGACACTCCCGAGTAGTAGTCCTCTGTGCCGTTCTCAGTCAGAGCTTCAGCCCCATTCTCCTGGTAGTCTTAGCAGTTCTAGCAAGCAGTCAAATTATGTCAACATCGACTATTTCATCAAGTATGCTGTTGTTTTAATATTTTATTATTTGGTACTGTATGATCACTATGTCCCGCTATAAGAAAAAAGTTGTAAAACCCGTTATATAAGGTATGTTTTTGCAGATCAGCAGAGTTTTTATATCCCCAGTTCTGTGTGGTGCATCTCTAGATTTTAATTGTGTGTTTAACTGGTCATGGAATTAATTACACTCCCAGCCATATTCATGCAACTGTGTTGTAATTTTATTTACTTCTTTGTATATACTCATTACATTAGCATGTTTATTATTGCTGGCTTGAATCATACAAGAGCAGTTGTGCTCTAGTTCATTGATTACAGTTGGTTATTTCTTATAAAGAGTTTGAAAGTGGTTGTTGCCATGGGGAAAAAAAATGGAAGCCTTACAATGACTAGGTGATGGCAAAACTGTGCAAAAAGTGGAAGAAGAATGCAGGTGTTTGGAAGAGAAAAAGAAGCTAAATTGAGAAGTTATGTTTTGCCAGGGCTTCAAATGAAGGCCTGAAAAAGATACAAAGAAAGAAAGAAAGAACAAAGGAAAGTATGTGAATGAAAAAGGTCGCTGAAGCTCTATTTTTGTGGTTCATACAAGAGTGAGAAAAAGGCAAACGAATTACTGAATGTCTCTTACAAGAGGAAATGCTGATTTTTCACAAGGGGCTTACTGAACTGTTTGTACATGCTGGATGGAGTAAGGTAAAGGTAAAGTAGTCCCACTACAGGCCTGGAGTGGCCCAGAGGTTTCCAGGAAGTTAAGGTTCCCAGATTACATGACAACAGCACAGGATGGTGGTAAGGTTGTCAGCCTTATGCACCGACTGCCTTTACCCCCAGGAAATGCTCCTGGTACTCATTCTGTTAGATGTTGAGTCAACCCCAGGGCCATAGTGTGAATGGAAGGATTTTATGTCAATGAAAAATCCACTGACACCAGCTGGGGTCAAACCAGCGACCTTCGGATTTGTAGCACAGCACCTTAGCCACTGTGCCACCGCAGTCCCCGTGCTGGATGGAGTGCAAAAAATATTTATGGAATGAAGTGGCTCAAGATCTGTGGAGAAAAAGTACTGGCAGATTCAGAGTCATTTTTTAAATTTAGAAAAAAACTTCAGTCGTGTATGACAGATGATTGTTTAACGCACAAACAGCTCTGCAGTTTTGATAAAAACCACTTAATTTTCAAATGCTTGATTTAAAACTGGCTATAAAGACAGAGAGAACTAGTGATGAATATCACTTACTCTTAATACCTCGTGGTAAACTAAAACTTTCTTTTATAGAAAATGCAAGATACCTTGTGCCTTCAAAAATGCAGCTATCGAAGCAATTGGGTTTGGTGTAATGGCAATGTTTCAAAGTTTGCTTTTACCACATTTGTCCATTCAGTAGAAAATTTTTTAAAGCCAAACAACATGGAATGGAAAACCATTCTTGGCACTGATATTATGCTTTCTTAACCTTATAAAAATGAACTAAAGAGTAAGGAAATGATGGTCATTTTTCTTCCACTAGACCGTATCAGCCCATGGAGTAAGGCATCATTACAACTCTGAAGAAAAAATATTGGCATACACTTCTTATGTTATTTGCAATGTCATCAATCCTTGGTGAAAGTTGTTAGGGTGATTGAACTATGTTGAATGCATGGCAGAGGGGAATGTGGAAGACTTTGTGGAGAAAGAGTTGATTGTCAGTTTCTTTGACACTGTATGCATGTCGTCATGCACTTTGTGTGTTGCCATAACATTTTCCATCTCATTCTTAAATTGCAGGCACCTATCCATGTAGTAATCAGCCCCAAAGGAATGATCAACTAAGTCCAATGTTGAGGCCTTTGTTCAGAGCAGTGGTAGTCACTCAAGTCCCTTTCACTCTTTTCAAGAAAAATGTATGCAGTGACCTTTTACACTAAATAAAACACTGGCCCTAATGCTCTCCGTGTTCTTGTCTTCATATTTCTTCAAAACCCAAATGCAAACATAAGCATCACTTGGCTTCTCTGTTATTTATAGGCTGTTTATTAGCCCGTGTGTTACACTGTCCAGTCGTACAGAATATGAGGGCAACGGTTATTTTTAACAATAGTGAAAAGTTCAAAGTACATTCTGTATCACATGATATTATAAAAGGCAGCTACTGATGGATACACATGGGCCAATGTGGGCTGTTGCTGTCACAAGTGTGACTGCAAACAAGCAAAACTGTGATGCTCGAATCTGCAAGCAAGGAGGTTCTGCTGTTGAACATTGATGCATATTCATATACTTGTATACTTCCTTCACTTTCTTAATTGTGTACTTCTTGGTACTTGTTAGACAACAAACAGGAGCTGAAGGACGAAGTAGTTCAATGGAATCTGAAGATGAAACTGAAATTCCTCCATTATTACGTACAATCTCCATGGAGACAGATGATGCATCAGCTGAAGGTTCAATTCCATTTTTTGCGGGTAGCAGTTCATCCCTAGAGTTTGCAACTGTAACCACTCCTGCACCATGCAGGAAGATACTGATGCAGGTAGAAAATTCAGTTATGCTAGTACATAAAACCCTGAAATTTGTGTACATTGATTACCTCTTCATGTAGTCTTTGATTAATTTCAGATGTATATATAGTGTGTTTTTCTTATTTCAGGGAAAGACAGACTTTTGACATTAATATTGATGATAATTTTTCATTAAATTTTGTATGAACTGTGTCCCCAGGACCAAACTCCACCATTATACTTTAAATTCTTTGAAGGGAATGTGTTACATAATGTAGTGCATGAAAGTTGGTATAATATAAGGCACTGAAAGAGAATGAAGTATATCTTTTTTAAGAATGTGAAACAGCATTGTTACTGCATGAAGTCTGAGCTGATTTTTGGTTAGTAGGTGATGGGTGATACATGGGAAGCTATTCAGTCTCAGCATGTAAAGTGGACATACTTACAAAACTGCAGATTTTGTATTTTTTTCTTAATATCTGAACTCGTACACATTTGATGATTGTGTGCAAGTTTGTGATGGTATCTGACAGATTTACTTACTTACTTACTCCATGGAGCAGAGTCCTTCGTGAGAAGCTAACTGGTTCTGCAGCTAGTCAAGAAATTCCCTGCACTTTATGGAACCCGAAAGTTCATCACCATATTCACAAGTGCCTGCCATTTGTCCCTATCCTGAGCCAACTCCATCCAGTCTCCACTCCCTCCCACTTCCCGAAGATCCATCTTAATATTATCCTTCCATCTATGTCTGGGTCTCCCCAATGGTCTCTTTCCCTCAAGTTTCCCCACTAGAACCCTGTGCACACCTCTCCCCTCCCCAATACACGCCACATGCCCCGCCCATCTCATTCTTCTCGATTTTACCACCCGCACAATATTGGGTAAGGAGTAAAGATCTCTAAGCTCCTCATTATGGAATTTTCTCCATTCCCCTGTTACCTCATCCCTCTTAGGCCCAAATACTCTCCTCAACACCGTGTTCTCAAACAACCTCAGCTTACATTCCTCCCTCAATGTCAGTGACCAAGTTTCACATCCATACAGGACAGTGGGCAGAATTATAGTTCTATATATCTTCATCTTTAAATTTTATCTGACAGATTTAATGTAGTCAAAATGTTGACTGGTGGAAATTATACATGGACATAGGTCAGTGAATGGTCTGATTGGATTGATTATGTCTAAAACATCCTGAATGAGAACATACTGTTGTTTAGAAGCAGGTAGCATTGTATATCAGCCTTATTACATTTACTTAATTTTTGCATTGTTGAACTGAATGTTGAGACACCTTTTGCAACATCTGTATAAAACAGTAGTGGTATTGTTTTAAATTATTTAAGTTTGCACAGATTGTCTTGCAAATAAAGATACATTTTGCTTATCATGCTGCACATAAAACTCAGCAAATATTAGACGTAAGGATGATTTTGAAGCAGTTGGCAACTTTGAATTCCTTTGCAATGTTTTGCTGGCCACATCTGTAATAAAACAGTTAGCACTTGTAAGAGAATGTGCAATTTGTATTCGTGCTGTATTTTTCATTCAGTTTCTTTTCCTTCAGTTATTTATTGGTTTTGGTCCATTTATTTTCTTGTTTACTTATATTTCTTCTGAACATCTCTTATTTCTCTCTCAAGGGAATTAACATTTTATTGAGTCAGTCTCATTGATATCACTTTTATCAATGAAATTTTGAAGTTAGATTTTAACAAGTGTTTCACTGGTTGTGAATGGACCTCAAAAGAAATCATACTTCTACAGAGTAAAGCATTTCAAGAGTGGTAGCATGAAGGTCAGGAGGTGGGGAATTTAAAATTAAAAAGTCATAATTTCACAGTGATTGGTGAATCCCCTGTCATGAGTGCAAAAACTTCATTTGGTTTCAGGATGTAGATAGTAAAGCAGAGGCAGAGAGGATGACGATGTATCGCTGCATCATTGCTAGTATTATTGAGAGTGAAACGGCATATCTCGAATGCCTGAATGTCATGCTTCAGGTATGGTGTACACAACATAAGTTCCCAGTTTAGTGGAAAGGTTAAGATTGATAAGAACATTTATTATACAAGAATTTTATACTCGGTCTGAAGGTTTCATAGTGACTGAATTCAGTAAAACTTTCTTGAGCTAGCAACATTTCAACCACCTGATGCATCTGTTAACCCAAGGAAGTTTTATTGATGTTCATATTCTTTAACATACAGTTGTGTAGCTAGGTTTTTGGCACACAGAGTGAGTAATCACAGTGGCAGCCCAAACATAAATTTTGAACTTAAGAAATTTAAAAAAAACACACATACATGAGTATTTATTTCTTTCCTTTTATTTGACTCAATGATTTAAAATCAAACCCCAAAAATTAATTTTTTTTATAATAGTTTTTGCTGCCCCTTGGATTGTACCTACACCACTTGCCTTCTCCTAGCTATGCCTCTGTTAACACATAGTGTTATGAAAGCGCACATCTCTAATTCAAAGCCAAAGTTAAAGTCAAAAACTTACATTTACATAGATACTAAAGGAAATGTTGAGTGGGAAGTTTGAAAGTATATTTATATAGATGTTCACATGGGAGTTTGACAATTTCTGTGTTTGATCCACCCTAAAAGTGTTCCACCTTGATATTGCCAATGCAAGAAATGATAAATTAGTACATGAAAATTGGCATATAGTGTTACAGTGATGAAAAGGTGAAGTACTTCTGTAGGTTAAATGTTTCTGTTACCAGGAGCAACAAGTGTTTCTAATGTGGGAGGTATTGCCATCCACAGTACAGACATCAAACTGGAGTTCCTTGTGTGCCTTTGTTATTTATGCTTATAAGTTAAGCAAAGTTTGGCCTTCCCTGCATCGATTTTCACAAAACTCACAAATGCTGAACAGCATTTTGTTCAGATCCTTTGTACTTAATTTCACCCAAATCAGACAACAGAAGTGGAAATCAGTTACGTAAAAACATACGACAGCTGTCAGTAGAGTGGTTCACACTGCCCTGGTTTCATGCAACTCACATTAACTCAGTAAATTGTTATGGGCACTTCCTGTTCTAAACTTTATCTAAAATGGAAGAAAAACTTACCATATGTGGGCCTGTTGTTTATGCCATTACACAAAGGATGCCTTTTTCCACAAAACTCACTCTTGCTCGATAGCTTTTTGTAAAGAATTCTATACCAAATTTCATGAAAATCCAACAGTCACTGATATAGATAGACAGACATGGCCTGCACATAAGGCATTCATTTTACTTGGTACGTAACATGTTTAAAGTTATTTACACACAGGTATTAGGGTAGATTTTTATTTCTATTATATTTGTAGGTGTAAGTGGAAAGTGTATAGTTTTTTTTTTGTGTTGTTTACTCATACTTCTTACATATAATACTTTCCTGCAATTGTTGTTTTCCTGTGTTCATCATTTTTTTCTTTGCATTCCCTTCAGAAATGAGGGATAGACATTTCACTGTACATTACAGCATTAAGGGTTTCATTTCATCTCATTTTATGGTCTTATTTGGCAGTACATGAAGGCTATCAAGGCCACCCTCACCACATCACAGCCTGTTATATCAGAAGATGAGTTCAACATAATGTTCTACAAAATCCCAGATTTGCATTCTTTGCACACAAGTTTTCTAGATGGGTTGAAGCGTCGTACACAGAACTGGGATGGACGCCTCACTATTGGAGATCATTTTCGCATTATGGTGAGTTTGCTGCAGCAGCCACATAGGCAGTCAGTGATATCTACACATGGCATTTCCCCATGTACAGGTTATTGTATTGAAATATGCGTATTTTCCATATACAGTGAAAGTCCATTGTAATGAGAATGAATAACAGCATGAAAATTATATTGTAAGACACAGTTACAGTAGTTACTATAAGCAGTGTAGAATCTGTAAATGTGTAAATTGCTCCAAATATCAGACAGCAGATATCTCATGTTAATTGGTAGAAAGGGGGGCATTCCTGAGGGAATTGCATGTTATTACATAATACATAAATGCACATAAATTTTATAGTCAGATATGAAATTGATTCATGAATGACAGTGTCATACAAATTTAATAATACTGAATATTTTTCTTCACAGACGAGGAATATCATGATAATGTGAATAGTTCGTGTTTGTGTGGCACTAAACTTACGCACCACCACTAAATAATGTGTGTTTAGTTCTCAGCGTACTTCCACTTCTCCCTCCCTCCCTCCCACTGCCCATTTCCTTCAACACAGTGCAGCTTATTGAACTCCTTTGTAATAACAAGTACATTATTTCTTATTACTGCTGCAACAGAATCTTCTTAAATTGAATACCTCAATGTTACAACAAATTTTGCACACGCTTGAAGCCACTCTGCTGTTTTTTTTAAGAAGTAAGAGGGTGCACACTGTAAGTGCTCCTTCTTTGCAGGTAGAATTGTCCAGGGTTTTGTACAGAGGGATGGAATAGCTAGATCTGGCTGTGTGCATTGGAGAATGGTGTAGCAGCACCAATCTTCCATGTTGATACGAGAGTCATGTCTTAAAGACAGACTTTTTATCTAATAAAGATAATGGTTTGTTGAGACTGATATTCATTTCTTTATTTATATTACGGATAACTTTACCATTGCCTTTATATGGAAACATTATTTTAATGCAGTGTATGCTTCCAAGAGTGATAGTGTTTTGAGTGCTTTACCCAAGAGTGAACACCCAAGGATATCTCCAATTGTGTGTTTCTCCCCAGAGTGAATGATCAGGGGTGTTTTAGGGTTGTCACTTTGAGTTGTGTGGGTGGCGGCTACCAAATCAGTTTGGTCCTGTTTCACAACTGTTGGGGTCAACATGATGCCATAACGAGCCCTTCTGCTTGGACTAGCGCATTTGTGTGTGTGTTACATATAACTTTAGAGCTTGTGTTTATGTGCTTCTTGTTTCTCCACCAGGCTAGTAACATCAAAATCTATGGCGCATTCCTGCACAATTATGGGCGTGCAACAGATACAGTGCGCAAGTGCTCTGCCTCAAATGCACAGTTCGCTGACATTACACGACATATTTGTTTGAAGTCACTTGGTGGAGGGCATTCACAGTCACTGTCTCTAGAAGACTTGCTTCACAAGCCTGTAGCTCGGGTGCAGAAAAATGCTTTGGTGTTACATGTAAGTAAAAAACTGGCACTAATCTGTCATGTGTTTCTGAAATACACAGCACCATTTAGGGGCATCTTCAAAACACACACATTCTGAAAATATCTGCATAAACATGGGTACTTGTATTCTTTGTCATGAGTTCATGACTCATTTTAATTTGGAGGAAGAGTGAACAATACACTCCAACCAGCAGAAGCAAAGTAAGTTTACCAAGGAAGAGCTGGATGAGAGACTGACACCCAAAACAGTGGAACAAGCCTGATATGGCCTGTACCCTGTTACTGATTATTATTATTATTATTATTATTATTATTATTATTATTATTATTATATCCACACAATAATATTTACTATTAATCATTAGAGGTTTGTTGACAGAGCCCCTCCCCTCACACCTTACATTTTATGCTTGAAAAACATGGTGTGCATTATACAAATGGTGCTTTGTACTTGAATAAATATAGTATAACATGTATTGCAATTATTATTTTAAAAAATTTTCATGTTCTTCTTTCTCTATTTAACCTGCCCTTTCACCCATATTCCTTATTCATGCAATGTAGAATGGATTGACAAAAGTAATGAACTGAACATGAATAATTACTGTTCCAGGACTTGCTGAAGTATACTCCAGTTTCACATCCAGATCATAAGACATTAAATGAAGCCCTCGAGATGACACAGAAGTTCTTGGATGAGTTTAACATGATTCAAACAAAAACTATGTTTCCAGTAAGTCATATAATTATCAAGTGTGTTACTGTCTCATGGTAAAAGACTGTAGAATACAGAAGTGTTTATTTTGGCAAGAAGATGTATTTATGCTGAGAGATGAGATCACCAGGGTATAAAATTAATTCCATGCAAATGCAACTGGTAATGATGTTGCTAAATTGTGGGTTTTACTGTGCAATATTTAGCTGCCTGTTGCATCTTGCGTTTATCAGAATGTGCTTGCAGAAATATGTCAAAAATAATGCATTCTTCCATTCAACTGTTGCACTATAATCAAGAGTGACAGGTTGTAATTAGGAAAAGAAATATGATGGAACCACTGCAACACTTGGGCAAGATTTCAGTTACTCTAATTTTGAAATGATTTATAGTTTCTGCCATGATTTCTCAATTTGTACTACTTACGTCCAAAAGAAGGATTGTCTGTGAAATCTGTATACCAGTTTTTTTTTGCAACCCATGCCTACACTGTGATGCACAGAAGTCATGTGATGCTGACCTAATTAATGGTGCCTTATGAAGAAACCCAAAACAGATCTTAATTATAGGAAAATCTGGGTTTCTTGGAGGGGCATGCTTCTCTGAGGATAAAGGTGTTACTTGCAATTTTACACTGCCTTGTGGCCTTCATGTACAGTCAAATTTCTCTTATCCACTATCCCAGTAATACAGAAATTCTGATAATCTGGCACTTGAGGAGAGTGGTCCTGAGACTGGAAGTTTTGATTTTTACTGGAAAATGTTTTCATCATTGGAGCAGGCAGATCTCAGGGACATGTTTCAAAAAGTCCTCCAAGATTTTCTGTACATCAACCATTGTGGTATCTCCTGATCCCTCATCTCCTGCTCAACTTCTTCAGCTATAAAGACTCCAAGAAACACATAATGGGACCCTTATGACCCTGAACCCGCAGTTGGATACATTCCAATGGAATAAACTTCTGATTTCTGGTACAGCCCCAGTATAGTAGCAGTAACCAAAAATTACCTGTAATAATGTTGGTCAGTACAGCTATTGTCCGATACTGTGGAATGTTTTATAATTCGGCACCTGTCCAGTCCCATGTGAGTCATATTAATAGAGTTTTATTGTGTTTAAAATCTTATTTACCCAAGTTGTGTATTACAGTAAGACAGATTAGGCATAGACTGACTTTCAGAAGCTGTTCCTAAACATCCTAGAATCCAATACAGCTGTTATGTGAACATTTATATTTTCTTAAATTCATTTGGCTGCTTCTGTCAGACTTGGTAATATATTTTGTGTTACAGTGTTGTACCCATAGTTTATTTCCCCATACAGCTGGGTTATTGTCCCACAGAAGACTCACCATGACATATGCAGTGAACTTCCTCAAGTGACATACATAGGGAATTAACCCTTTGACGCCTAACGACCACTATAGTGGTCGTACCACACCGCTAACCTCTAAACGTTGCATTTTATATATTTATTCAACAAATATAGGTACTGAATATTTTAAAAGTGGTACATACTCTCCGTTTTTTTCTCTTCAAAATGCAGTTTGTTTCATAATTCTAACATATTTGGTTCCTGTTTTATTCACATTTTATATACAGGGTGTGCTAAAATTTAAAAAAATAATTCCGGCGCC
>Ga0123355_10006982_pt1 | contig 16825 bp, 20 predicted proteins | sample TergutEmb28metaG_3_FD_89872 | JGI IMG/M metagenome (GOLD analysis project Ga0123355, IMG submission 89872) | Embiratermes neotenicus P1 segment gut microbial communities from Petit-Saut dam, French Guiana - Emb289 P1 | ecosystem: Host-associated > Arthropoda: Insects > Digestive system > Gut ...
AAGGGGCTTTTCTTATGTTTTGACGAAATTAATATACATTATAGCATCATTGAAATGTTATTTCCACCGCTTTTGCTCTCTTTTTAGGTGGTCGAAATGGACGAATAGCCATAGAAGTTGCTTAACGTTCCCTAATGCTTGGGATTTCTAGGTTTTCCAAATCATTTTGCAGACACTATGTACTATAGCTTGCTAATTCGTACGATTTCGCTATGCTCACGCCCCTGTAATTGATTAAATAGCTATCAAATAGCCCAAAAGAAAAAACGGCTGTAAGGCTCTTAAAATAGCCCTCATGCCGTTTGTTGCTTTTATTCCTTATATCTAGTCATGATTTCGTAAACTTCCGTCACTTTATAAAATACCGCTCTACTGTCAGCACTTGCCTTATATTTAACAAGCCCGTTTTTCTCCCATTCTGCAAGGGTCTTTTCTGATACATCAAAGAATTTTCCCGCTTCCTTTTTTCTGATATATTCCGAACCCTCGCCTTTCATGGCTTCCAGTTCTGCTTTAAATTCTTTCATGATTGCCCCTGTAACTTCCTTAGTTAGTTCTTGCATTGCTTCATTTGATAATATTGTCATGTCCTATCACTCCGATCTTATTTTTTAAGTATTTTAAAAGATGGCATACGCCACCAGTGATTATCCTTGCTATTGTACTACCTGTCATTCCCTCTATGTCCTGTGGCTTGTTTTTGCTATGCTCACGCCGTTGTAACGATTGGAAGCCTAAACGTACAAAACGGCTCTACAGGCTTTTATTTGCCTGTATGCCGTTCGTGTCTTTAATTCCTCATTTGTAGCGGGATTGAATTTATTTTATACCTATGATGGTTTTTCTTGAATCTGCCAGATTAAACATGATGGCTTTTTCATTGTTTTTATCATTATGAAGCAATTGCAAGCCCTCTGGTCTGCGTTCGCCTGTATGATTAATGACTACCCAATGGCTAATGCCCCCTAGTTCTTGTGGTTGTGCCTGTAGGGTTAATGCGTAAAAAGTAACCTCATGTACCCCCATTGCATTTCTTATGTCATTACACCAGTTCCAAAACTTGTTGATGTCAACTGTTAGGAGCAATCCACATTTATTCCATGCGTTCCATTCTATTTCTAATAGGTTGACCGTTTCCCCCACCTCTTGGGGATTTAAGGGCATTTCATACCAATCTACTTTATTATCAATTTCAAGTAATACCATGTTGCCACCGTTCCTTTTTTTGCGTTTCCTGTTTAAGTGTGTTGTATCTTCGCTTGTACCATTTTCTATTAATTGACTGTTGTAACCCTCACGTATTCCCCCCAGTTGTTCGATTATTTTATTTTCATCATGTCCCCTTTCCCTCATGCTCGCTATATACTCCCAGAAAAGCCCCCTAGTTCCTAACCATCTAATGCCCTCATGTTCAGCAAAATCACGCCCCCGTTGCATGATTTCCGAACCTCTGCCTTTTGGATTTCTTGATATAATTGTTTGTAAGAAATAAACAGGATACTTGCCACTCTTTGCATGAAGCGATTTAAAACTTTTTTCCTTATAATCCTTCAGGACATCAATATAATCAATGATTTTCACTGCCCTAGATGCTATTTTTATATTGTCTATTGCTCGCCCCCGTTCTATTTCGTAGCCATCAATTTTCACTATACCTTTCGTTAAGTCCATATCTTCCCATTTTAACCGCTCTATTTCGCTCATTCTCATACCAGTAGCCATAACCAATGCTATAACTGCCCTTAATCGTTGGTTGCTATATAAATCAAATTCACCACGGATATACCGCAATAACTTCTTTTTTTCTCCTATGCTATACAGGTCAACGCCCCTTTTCATTTTTTTAATTTTTCCTTTAACAGTAGCAACATGTGTGTATATGACAGGATTTGCACCTTTGTAATCATGTTCAATCATTAAATTAAAAGCTTGCTTTAACACACCCCTAACACGTTCGTTATCATCACCAGTCGCATAGGCTTTCAAGTTTTCATTTACACCCTTACGCTTTAAATATGAGTCAGTCATTTCATTTATAAAGTTTTGTGCCACTTCTTGGGTGATTTCTTCAAGTCGGTAGTTGCCTAGTGCTTCATTGATTATTCTGATGTAGCGCCTTTTATGTCTTAGACTGCCATCTCGACGACCTTTTTCAACCTCTGCAGTATAATAGTAATCTAGCATTTCGGCTACCGTTGTAATGTCTAATCTAAAACCTTGATTTTTCTTGTATGCCTCGACTTTCTTTTTTACTTTCTCTCTTGCTTCGACTACTGTTTTAGCGGTTATATTATTAAATTTTCCATCTTGTTGACTTAGGATAACACGCCACTTATAGCCGTTAGCGTGCTTTTTCCCTGTGCCCTCCCTTTTGATTCCATCAGCATCAATATATTTAAGTTTCATTAGTTAATACCCTCCAGTGCGTTATTTTGTACCTGTTCTATATGCCTTTCTATGTTTTCGGCATTCCTAATAGTTGCCATCATTTCATATTTTCCTAAGTCCATAACATCTTCATAGGTATACGTGGCTAGTGTTGCCGTTCCTTTATGCCCCACCTGTTCCGCTATTAAAGTATCACGCACACCCTTTTTAGCTAGGTTGGTTACAAAAGTACGCCTAAATGAATGGAATCCATGCCATGGTATACCCATCAATTCGCAAATTTCTCGACATTTTATAACAGAACCCTGATACCCTGACACGTTAGCCTTAGCCGTGTGTGTGTCACAAAAGAACTCGGGAACTTTTTCCCGCCTTTCCTTAGCCATTGCAATGCCCCACGCCCTATATTCCTTAAAAAATTCTATATAGTCGGTTATTACTGCTATGCGTGTGCCACTTTTGGTTTTAGTCCGCTTTAGTTCATTGGTCACTCTGTCACGGGTTGCCTTGACTTTTAATGTGCGCCCTTCTAGGTCGATATCTTCCCATTTCAATGCAAATATTTCACCTATACGCATACCCGTTGCAATTGCCAACGCCACAATAGCCTTGGTTCGCATATGTGTAGCATGGACACGCCCCTTTTCTCCAGATGTATCAGCCTTGATATACTTATCCCATATTGCCATTTGTTCAGCGGTGTAGACATCTAACTTTTTAAGTTTAGCCACCATTTTCTTTTCGGCACTGATTGGGGTCACGAACTCTATAGGGTTCATGCCGTGGTAGCCGTTTTGTATCATAGTATTAAAAGCCTGTTTTAATAGTCGTTTAATATCTACTGCATGATCGCCACTCCCCTTTAAAACACGTATATCGTTGGTTTCTTCATACTTTTTACGGGCTTCAATCGCCTTTTGTGTTATTTCATCAACGTATTTTTGTACCTCATGCGCCTTTAAGTCCTTGAACTTCCTATGTCCGAACTTTCGTTTAATGTCTTTTGCTATGTGTTCATTTCGTTTATTAGTGCCGTTGGTATATCTAAATTTTACAAAATCTAAATGGAAATCAAGCATTTGTGCAACTGTCGTAACATTTAACACAAAGTCCTTTTGTTGCCGATATGTTTCAATCTTCTTTTTCAGCTTTGCGCTTGCTTTAGCAACTGTTTCAGCGGTCACATTAGTTCTTTTCCTATCTTCTCCACTAACCACTATGCCCGACCATTTCCACTTATTACCGTGTTTCTTGCCTGTCGCTACTCTACTATTGCCCTCTGCGTCTACATACTTCAAAACCATATTGTTAAACCTCACTTTCTTCCTTTGGTGCTTATAAGCGTATAATAACGCCTGTTTTTCTTTTATTTTTCTACCATCTTTATTGAGCATTTTAATAACTTTTTTCATCATTTTTAATAGTAATTAAAAAATGTTATTAAACACCACTACAAACGTGATAACAGCAACGTTTTAAGGGATTGTGAAACTTCCTTGAATTTCTATAAAATAATAGTATTTTTCTACAATTATTTTCAATTTCTCACTTGATAGTAAAAAAGTTACAAGAAAATAACCAATTCTATCACTGTTTAAGTCCTTTTAACAGCTATATTTTAAGCACTCTTTTCACCGTAAAACGTTGGTGTTATCATGTTTTAAGCCTACTTTGTTTATTTTACCACGGATATAGCGCTTTGCGAGGTCAAAATCACGGATACTCATTCTTCCCTCTTCCATCGAGCGTGAAAAAGCTCTAAATGACATTTCAATACCTTGCGCTCCTGTAGCACTGATACTCGCCGTTTGTTTGATTGTCTCAGCAAATTGGATAATTGACCTGTTATTTGCAAACAAATCACCGACAGCCATTTCTAATTTATAAATTGTCCCAGCCATCATTGTAAACTCTGCATTGACACGATTGGCGCTTGCCATTATCATGCGCTGCAATTCCGCATTTGACTGCAGTCCATCGTTCATCATATTAATTTGCGCAAGTTTCAAATTATAAGTATCTGCAATCGCTTTGTTGGATTGAAAAAAATTTCTTACTTGCCCTATAAGCCTAGTTATTGTAAATCCACCCACGATCTTCTCTATTAAAGACCACTGACGTTTGGCATTTTGCGCTTCTTGTGCAAATTGCTGGGTTTCTCGGCTTGCACGTCCCACCTCTGGTGGTATATTCCCGACTGCCTTTTTAGCATTGTCTACCGAAGAATAATCAATATCTATATTGCCTTGGATATTCTCGGCTATGTCTTTTAAATATTTTATTTGCTCTTCGACTTTTATCACATCGTCAAAATCTGCATCAACATTCAATAGCCATCCCGCATCAAGCAAATTTTCGATTCCTTCAAGCTCTTTGACAACAGCAAATATTTGATCTTTCTGAGCTTGGATGTCGAGTGTTGAATCGAAACCTTCTATTAGCATAGCCACTTGCTCAATATCCGTTTTAATGCTGTCTACTTCCATGCTTTCTGGCAAATGTTCTAACGCTCGACGTGCCATCTCTACATTATCAGCCAATGCCTGTGCTTCATGTGTTGATTCAACAAATCCGCTTGTAACCTCATCAACAAAGCTCGGAACTGCATTCTCACCCATCAGCCCTTGAATATGTTCCATTGCTCTGATCATTGGTTGCATGGAATTGTAGATGTTTTGCAAAACACCACTCATGCCATCATTGAGAGATAAAGTTGAGCTAATACCAGTCATGTCACCACCTACCTTCTGCCACGCTTCGATTTCATTCGATCAGCTTCTTTTTTATCATTCTTTTGTTTCTCGTTAATCATCTCCATAACAAGAATTTTTTCACGTTCTGAAAGAGCAACGAACTGAGAGGGTAACATCCTAAGTTTATGAAAGCAATAGTATGCATACCCTGTTTCAGCATCGCTCTTAATTAGTTTTTTGCTTCTTTCTTCAAATCCTTTATTGACTTGTCAAGCCCTGAAAACTTGCTTATCTCAGAAGCCAACTCTTGCGCCTCTCCAGCACTTAAAAGTGCGTTGACTAAGTCCTCTGGCTTCGCAAATCCCGATTTTTTAAGAATTTCTGCATCCTTAAAATTTGGATCAATCGTATGGTTAATGATCAAATCCATTTGATAACGTCCAGTGTCAAAGCTTTGATTCTCTAAACTCATTGCTCGCTTTTGGTAGTGCGCCTGTGCTAGTGGTGTTACCTTTGTAATTGTTGCCATTTCCTCGGTATCCGCTGAGAAAATAATCTTCTTTTCTTTCTCATCATTTTTACTGCGATTCTCTAAAAAATCCATTAATTTACTCATATTTCCCATTCTCCTCTTATCGCTTAAACGTATCTAAAAACTCATAATCCTCAAAAGTGAAACTAAAATCCTCTTCCAGTTTATCGCCCTCGTTTAGCATTGTCAGTATAGTACTGTCGGGCTTTACGCATCGTAAAGCAACAGTTTGTGTCCCTAATACCTGTACAGTGGCTGGATCAAGGTTGGTACAGATAAGCGAGATTTCAGGGAAAGTTCCTGTGCGTTTGTATACATCCGCTAAACGCCTAAACATGTGCGAATTATAATAAACCGTCAAACTCCCTGATCCAGACATCCCAGTTATCTTATGGGCGACCATCCTTTGACCAATCGCCCTGATCTCCTCTTTGTTATAAGTGATTTCCGCCTCAAATTCTTTCGCACTTCCCAATTCCTCAACACGACCATCTATAACAGCCTGTAAGACCCCTTCATTGCCATTGATTACCGTTGTATCTCTTACTGCCATACTCTATCTCACCTCAACTTTCATATATAATTTCTCCATCGCATCAGTTGGCTGTACATTCAGGTGTGCAACAACTGAATCCTTATCGTTTCCTGCCTCTACTTGGACATCGTCCACTTCAAAATTTTCAACTGCCCCAAGTATTTGCAAAGAATTAATATACTCTATCAACGCAGACCTGAATACATTGCGACCATTCTCATCATTCGTAACACGCCCGATAAAATTATCGGCAAACATGTGTCTAACATTGTTTGAAATACTATCAAGCACACGCATAACACGGTTTTTACTAAATGCCTGATTGCGCTCTAGAGTGAATGTCGTTAAGCTATTAATATCCTGCTCAACTACGATTCGCCCATTATGCTCGACAAATAAAAACTCTCCATTTTCGAGCGCTCTGATAACATCTGTATTCTGCAGACGATTTGTAACATCTTCTGCTCCTTCATACACCGCATAAGTATTAGACTCATTCACATTCGCACCTGCAGTCGCTCCAGCGACCCACGCAGTAGCTTGATGTGGTGCTACTGGTATCCCATCTTCAAGGATGACCCCGTTTCTCACGTTAATAACCGCTTCATGATCTGCTTTTACGCCTGCTACTACAAGTTGACATTTCTTGCCCTCTTCATCTCTCATCCTGTGGATATAAGCCACTCCTAATGTTTTGATACTTTCATCTTCAACTGGCAATGCCATGCACTCAAAATCATGTGTTTCCAGTTCTCTGAAATACCTTACGTAGTCAGCGGTCGTTGCTCCACCACTAGTGCCACCGTCAAGCCTTAGACCTGCGATCGGTGTAAGCGAGGTAGCGTTAAATGTAATGAAATCATTGGTTTGTAATGCAGTCGCATCATTAACACGTTGCACATCTACGATTGTTGTGTCAATTAATGTTTCAACGTTATAGTAACCATCCGCATCAACATCGGCAATCACTCTAACTGTGATGTCATTTCCTCGTGACCCACGATGATTAGCTCTTACACTTAGACCGCCTTCACTAGCAATTGCTTGTGTTCCAGTGTTTCCATTAACTCGAAACACTAATAACCTACTTGCACGCTTCAATGCTTCTCTAATTGTTAACATTTCAGGTGCACAAAGATTGTATCCTAACAAGTTTAAAATGTTTGATGTTGGTGTAATTTCGATCACTTCTGATGCTCCCCAACCGCTAGACCACGGCAATGTTACAGTTCCACGCGTTCCACTCATACTTGCATTCAATGAATTAGAACTTACATTTGCATAAGCTCCAGGGCGTACTTTATTTTGTGTCGTCCATGTTCCTCCTGCCATCATTTCACCATCCTTCTAAGCTCTTTTTCTAATATTTTTTCAACCTGTTCAAGTGTATAATTTCGATTAGGATCAAGTGTAACTCTTAACAAGTCTTTTTCAATGTTGCTATATTTGATTGATCTCAAAATCGACTCGCAACTATCGCTCGATTCTTCAATTTTGATCTCTTTAACTTCAACCTTTTCGGGTTCATTCTTTTTACCCATCCTTTAGATCACTCCTTATTTCAAGTCCTGTGAACTTTTCACCTTCGGCATCAACAAACTTGTACCGAATATCAAATCCAATGTTAAATTGCAACACATTATTAATGATTCTGTGAGACATTGATGTTGGATGTAATTTCATATCCTCGTAAAACCTAAATAACCTCATCAAATTAAAACCCATCTCACGACAAGTCTTATTCGCCCTGTCATTTGATGGGAAATATTTGATTTCATAAAGATACGATGTCCGCTGGTACTCACCAATTTGCTGATGATGGCTTTGCTCTATTTCTCGGACAGAAAAACTTTCTTCCTTGAAATTCTGCTCATTTGTCTCTCCTCGAGCAGGCAAATTGAACGTATTTCTCAACGTCTTCATGATCTCTTGTTTTAAATCAATCATATTTTCACCAACTCCTTCAGGAACTTCTGAACATGCCTATCAGCTATTTTAGGCATTAACTTTTCAACTTCACGCATAGATAGCGTAAGCATAAATCGCCCCTCTGTCCAGTGCTTTTCTGTATGTAGCACACGCCACCCAACATCTTTAATCCAGATCGCTACACCTCGATGGCCATATTCAACATACGACGCATATTCTAAGCTGTTATAAACTTCTATCTCTAACTGATCACCTTTCCGAATGATGTTACCGACAAACCAATTACGCCTTAATTGACCGCCTGTCTGAACACCTACAGGTGTCAAATCCTTAGTTGCTGTAACCACAAGATTAGCCGATTCAAACAAAATGTCTATAAATACTTGCACTACTGATTCTTTTGATTTTGGTATTGCTGCCTTCTCAATATTTTTAGCTAATTTTTCAAGTTGACAAAAATCAGCTTTTCCAAATTTACGCGGCATCAGAATCCTCCATAAACAACTCTTGATGGGTTGGATAAATGTAGGGACGTCCTGAATACTTAAATTCAATTGTCATTCCGTTTTGCTCAACTTTTATTCTGCTCCCTGACTTAATTTCTATCTCTGGTGCGCATAGCAATCTTAGTTGCTGCTTTAAGTTGCTTCTTATACCATCATTGCTTGCTGCATTCACTTGAGACCTGTCTAGAAAGCACGTTCCTTCATAAACAGATTTCCAACGGCTCAGTGTTTCGCCTTCATCAATATAATCCTCTTCTTCGTCGATGATCATTCGTCCTATGTAGGTACGTTCAATTGCTTTTCTTGCCGCATCGGCAACTCTTTTATTCACCATCTTAGCCTCCTAAACCCATTAAGTTGTGAAGTGATGCTGTTAAGCGCATCTTCCGACATTGGCGTCGTGTTGAATGTGACTGATGTTGCACCGTTCTTGGTTGTTTGAATTGATTGAAACTCAGGGTCATCGAAACGCATATGTGCAACTATTCGGGTCACGACTACAGGTAACAACTCTTTTGGAAACTCTGTTCGGTGGATATGGTTCAAAATCAGGCGTTCAAGAATATCGTAATGGACGTTAATGATACCATCCCACTTTTCATCCTCAATTTGTAAAAGCACTTTTACCGATTCCAACACATCCATAATTTAGCCCTCATTTTCCTCAGCTACATCATTTTCCTCAACTACATCATTTTGCTCTATTGATGATCCAGTTGCACCTGTTAATAATGCAATTAAATCATCTCTTTTCCTTACTCCAGTAAAGTCGATACCTGCTTCAAGAAGGTTTGCTTTTAACTCATCTGTGGTTAAATTGGAAAATGGGTTGTCAAGAACACCCTCAGGTTGAGTTTTATCACGTCCTTTTCCTTTAGGTTTAACTTTACGCCCATAAGGTTCAGTTGCCACTTCTACTTGCATGCCTGCTGGCACAATTGCTGAAAAAGCTTCATCACTTGCAATTAGCCACGATACCGACATAGTCGCTTTTAATGCGATCATATCTCGCTCTGCTAGGTTTAATGGCTCTCCGTATTCATCTTTCAGTGATGAAAGCGAGGCTTCTGTCAAAATCTCATATGTGATGTCATCAAGGATTCCATAAAAAGCGTAATTCCAATCACCTATCAACTCAACAGCTTTTTTTGCAAAACTTTCCCGTGGGGCGTATGTAACTGGAAGTCCTAAAAGTTCATCCACTTCACCCTTGGTCGCTTGATTGAAAATAGGCTGACCATTTGCATCACGTGTTCCACGATATTTGACCCTTTGGGCTCTAACTGTTGCTAATCCGTTCGGCTCGAAATCTTTTTCCTCCACCTTGCCCATTGCAGCGTTAATGTCTGCATATTTATCCGCAGTCTCATTCACAATGTTTTCTGCCTTTGCCGCCACAGATAGTGCTGATCTATTCCATGGTGAGAGTACTCCAACCAGAGCAGCTTGATCAAATTTCTCGTGAAATGCTTTGATTACCTCTTTTTTCATTTTTTCAAAGAAGTTTGGCATTGCATGTTTTAAATGTTCTCGTGTAGCTGGGATAATGACTGCCAATTTATGTGCCCTCATTTCTGCTTTAACGAATCTTGGGCTATCAGTTTTGATCACCTGACCCTCACTCACCCAGTATGCACCAATCCCTGTCATATAGGTAATCTCTTCAACAACTTTTGTTTGTTCTTTTTCTTCGGCTAGTTTCATGACTGCCGATCCCTTTTGCACCCCAGAAATGATTTCATTGCTAATGTTTCGAGGTATTTTCCCTCTGATAGCATCTTGCAATAAAACCGTATCTGGATCGAATTTAATTCTTGACATAATTCTTCACTCCTTAGGTTGTGACGCGATGAGCATTCAACTCTCGCTTGGTATTTGTAATATTAGCAGGTGTTTTCCCAGCATCTGGATCATATTGATTCTTCGGCTTTTTGGATGTTAGGTCTGGATCTTCGCCTTCTTTTCCTTCTCCGTCAGCCCCATCAACTCCTGTTCCTGATGATGAATCTTTTTCTGAGTCGAACAAAAAAGGATTATCCGCAACAATTTTGTCTAATTGTTCCTTCAACCCTTTTACTTGACCGTTTTCTTCAAGCTCCAACTTGTCACGATCTAACAAAGCATTCACTGCTTTAGCATTCTTAGCTTTCGTAGCACTGATCGCTGATTCAATTTTCGCATCAAGTTTCACCTTGATAATTTCAGCTTTATGCACAGCTTTTAACTCCTCAATTTCTGAATCGGGTTTAGCTACTTTGCCCTTGGAATCGGCTTCTTTCTTTTTGGATTCCTTAGTTTTAGATTCCTTTAATAAATCTTCATCCCTTTGTTCTTCGAAAATATCATCGATATCCTCGACCGCCTCATCTAGTTTATCTTTGTCAATTTCGACACCTAGACCTTTTAAAATTTTTCTGATTTTGCGTTTGAGACTCATTAATCCCAACTCCTTATGATTTCTAGTTTTATGTCATAGTGGACATGGTAAAAACATAAACAAAATGTTTAAGCTTAGCCTGATCCGCCTGAGTGCCTACGCTCCATTTCGGCAAGCCACTCCTGATAATTAAGATTTCCAATGTTTTCACCTTTTCCAGTCACTGGGTCTCGTGCCCAACGACTCCTTTTCATATCTGGATAGTGTGGAACTTCCGTGCAACGACAATTAGGATGAATCGGCGACACATTTACTCCGATCTCCGCTTTCTTACGTTCGAATACTTGCCCGTCTAGTTTTTGGCATTTTTTACAGGTGCTCTTTTCAAGGACAGCAGACAACATAAACTTTTCAACGCCAGTTTCTTCAAATGATTTCATAGTTGCTTGCGATGCAATTTGAGCTGATTCGGTTTGGATCAAGGTAACAGCTCTGTTCCTCGCTACATCCATCCTATCTGTTAAAGCATCAACCATCTTACTAATACTATGGCCTTGTGACATTCCTGTAAATAGCACATTCTTCAACTCTTTGGATAACACTTTAGTCTTATTCTTCCAAACTCGTTGTGAAAAGTTGGATTTGTGAAACGATGAGTTTAATATTGCATTTATTGATCTGGTGTCTAGTTTAGCGAAATTAGTCGCTATACCTATTCCACGTTCGATTTCGAAAACATTACGGTGGAACGTCTCGCCGATCACTCCAGTTAGATGTTGCTTAAGCGACTTTTCCTCCTGAATAGCGTGATTGAATATTTCTTTATTAATTTGGGTCTGGAGTTGTTGCAGTCGGCTCACTCTTGATCGGTAATATTCGCGATTTAAATGTTGGCTATGCCCGCCCTCTTTCGCCTTTTGACGAAATTCACGCAAAGACATCGACCATGATTGTTGATCGGATTTACTCAACATTTCCCTAGCTTCGGTTATTGAAATATTGTCATTTTCTGCATACTTCCTGAAAAACTTTTCCAGTTCAGATTCAATTCCACGCAAAGTTCTTCTGTGTAGTCTAGTGATTTCTCTTGCCAATGCTCGATCTGATCGAATCCTATCTTGAGATATTCTTAAAAAGCGCCTCTCCCAGTAAGTTGTACTCCTGCTCATCGTTTAACACCCAGCTTATCAAGTATCCTGTTCAGCAACCTTCGGAAGATATTTTCAGATTTCTCATCTAGCTCAATTTCTTCAAATTCAAAATCAAGAACATCGTCAAAATTTCCATCAGGCATGAAATCATCTTCCATTCGCAATTGATCTTGCTCCTCTTGCTGTAATAGTTCCAATTCACGCTCCCAATCATCTACCAGTGGATTGGATTTGGCAATCGTTTCTTTTGAGGTGACAGATGCAAGCTGTGCGACAATTTGCGCTTGCTCTAAATCATTCTTGATGGCAGTCGGTGTCCAAATTTGGTTGATCTCTGAATAGTTATCAGGATCTTCTCCTAGGTGAATCAAGACGAATTGAATGAGTTCCGTAAATCCAAAGTGAAATTCGGTCTCCATTAAACCTGACTTCATTTTTAGCAAAGAATACTTATACTTGATAGCTTCACCTGATGTCGTGCCAATACGATCATCGAACGGGTCCAATCCCATGCCTGCCTCGAATATACGTTGGCGAGTGAGTTCGAGTATTGTCTTTCTTGCTTCAACGGGAATTTCTACTTTGAGAGTGTCAATGCTCCCTTCTGCATCATCCAAAGCTATTGATTTCCATTTTCTAAGGTTGGCGTTAAGCTCAGCTTGATCTTCTCCACCGTAACCTTTAAGAATCATAATAATCTCTTGGATATCTTCAACATCGTTGACAAAGCCGTTATACACTTTATCATATATGTCTATTAACCTCAGGTAATCATCAATATCCCGAAACCCTTCATCAGTGTTGTAAAAAGGAATAAAGGGGACTCTGCCCCAGTCATGAGCAACTTCTTCGTCTTCCAAGCGAAACCACTTATCGTTATCTTTTTGCGTGAAAATGTATTGCCGTTCTGCGTCCCAATATTCATGATACGTTGTTCCCTTTTTTTCGTATATTCGCAACACAGCATCAAGCTCAGCATCGAGCTTATCTGAGTATAGCGGAATTATCTGAATAGGGTCTACAGGGTGATGTTTAAATTTTCCGTTTTTATCAACCCATAAATGTAACCAAGATAATCCCGAATTGGATGCTTCCACCCCCAAGCGCTTGGCGTTACGAGGAAACTGGTTGCCTAAGGCTCGCTTGACGTTTCGATTTAGCTCCTGATTAGCTTTTTTGTCATCTTCTGATCCTTCGTTGTGAGCATCACAGATAACATCAAATTGAGGTGGTACTGTCAATGAGTAGGCGATTTTTTGGTTAACCAGTAGCCTGTGGAAGTTGTGAGGGGCTCGGTTATCCGCTTGGCGTAATGGGTTGTCACGACGCTCTACCGCGTTGCTCTTAGTAATCGCTGTTTGATTGCGATAATACTTTTTCGACTCTAAAGACCGTTTAACAAAAGCCTCATGTGACCCTTTGTTATCTTCAAGAATTTGCTTGATGTATTCGATTGTGATTTCCAATGATGTTCACCTCCTACTTTAAGACTCTGATTTTTCTCATTGGCGGGTCATAATACGCCAATGTAACAGCATCAGCAATATCAGGACTACCTATGCCGCGTTTTTTCATGCTTTCTTTGCTTTCGATCATCAGCTTTGAACGGCTTGACAATCTGTATTTTCTGCTAGACAGTTCGCGTATCATTTCAGGAGAAGTTGGTAATTGAATCAACGCACCTTCTCCTGATAGATAGGCTTTCATATTTTCCTCTAGCAGCTCTTTCAGGCTACCCCATACTTGAGTACCCATGTTGTGGTAATATTCATCTGTTGCTGATTCTCCGTTGTTTACAGGGATGATTTCAAATGGCAATTTATCCTCTCTGACAACTTCCTTGAGCCTATCAGTAACTCCACCACCTACTCCTGTATCATCGACTTTGATTCTGATTTTTTTCAGCTTCGGATACCTCTTCATTAGTCCTTTAGCCATCAGTAATACATGTCCAACTGTTACCATCGTATCCTGCTTATGGTGTTTTTGAATAGTCAAGGCTTTATTTGCTATTCTCGGCACTAACACTGTCTTATCATCACCAAAGCGCGCCACATCAACCCCTATGTGCGCCACTGTGGCGTTCAAAACCTCATGTGGAGGTATCTTGCTTTCGATTGCAAGCTCAACCGTCTCCATGCTGATGAATGAATCCAGCGAACCCTTTGGGAAATCTGCGAAAATACGAACACGAGCGACATCAGACTCACGACCATATTTTTCGATCAGCGTATCAATATTTTCTTTGTTGGTTCTTTTGCTATCTAAACTGGACACCTTGTGTGTTGCATATCTATGTCTATCGACTGTATGCGAGTCGTAAAAAATACCTTCTAGCTTATTTGGATTTCCGCACATCAGGAGCTTATTGTCTTCCCCTGATAACGTTCCGAGAATTGCTTCAAGGATTGGATCAGCAACTCCTGACGCTTCGTCTACAATAAACAGCATATGATCCTCGTGAAAGCCTTGCATGTTTTCTGGTTTGGTTGCCGTTTTAGCGGTTGCGAACCAGCGCTCCTCATCACCAATCATGTAAATCTTGGTTTTAGTCCATTTAAGCAGACTCTTAATCAAACTTCGGTTCAACCATTTTGCAACCTCAGCCCATAATACGTCGTATAATTGTTGCATTGTTGGTGCAGTTGCGACAACTTTTGCATAAGGGCGACAAGTCAAAAACCAAATAATTGCACCTGCTTCAAGTGCTGTCTTACCTACACCCTGTCCTGATCTAACAGATACTTTCGACTTTGTTGCGAGGTCATTAAGTACTTTAACTTGCCATTCGTCAGGCTGTAGGTCTAAAATGTCCTCAAAAAAAGCGACTGGATCGTCGTAATAAACATCAATCGCATCTGCTAAATTTTCAATCATTTTTGCATCCCTGCTTTTCGGCGTTCAGCTTTTTCCTTAATGGCTTGCTTCCAGTCTTTGATATCTTCGCCTTCTTTTGAACCTTCAAGTTTTTTGATCTCTGCACGTAACTTGTCGAGTTTGAGTGCATGCTCGCTATCTAGTGCATGAAAATGTTTATCTAGGAAATCAAACGCCTTGTGCTTATCCATCAATTTTACACTAACGCCTTCTCGCCCCTCCTTGACTTCGGTCAATAGTGAGCCGTCCACTTCGTCACTTTCTCTCAGATGTACATAATTCACAATGCGGCGTCCACCTTCGACTTCTATTTCTCTGCGTCCGAATGATACATAATCCGTGATACTGGCGAATGCGATGTCGATCTGCTTTTGCAACAGAATATTTGCATCTAATAACATACTTTGACGTTGTTCTTGTTTCAGGCGTTCAATTTCTGCTGAAACTCTAACATTTCCTAACAATCTAGACCCACTAGCTAATGCGGTTGAGTAGTCGCACTGGTACACTTTCTGATAAGCCTTAGTAGCATTGAAACACTTGAGGTATTCGATACAAAATAAAATCTGCTTATCATTCAGCTCTGAATCATCAATGATGATTTTAGGTTTGGAACGTTCCGTATTTTTGTTTGGAGCGTTCCGTTCCTTTTGTTCCGTTCCAGAATCCCATTTGTCTTTATTCTTCCAACCTCTGAGAGTTCCTTCGCTTACACCTAATTCCTCAGCTATGGATTTCAGCGAACGTGTTCTATCTGCTAGATATAATTCTTTTGCTTTATCCCTATCTGGGCTTCTATTCTTTGGCATGCTTCATCACCTCTACCCCGTACTTGCGATTCGTTTCAAAACACTTGCTGGTATATCCTTCTTGCTTGGATATGATTTGCTCCTAGCTCTGTGAGTTGTAGCATAATATCCGTTTTTATCATGTCCTATTCCGCATTGATATTTCTTGCCATCTTTTGTGACTGTTTTCTGAACGACTTCAACACCGCAATGCTTAAACTTTTTCATCTAAATAAACCTCCATCCTGTTATCTTGATATCTGTGTTAGCAATCAACTCTAAATTGCTATTGTAGGCTTTAGCATAGTAATCTCGCTTCATTTGTAGATTTTCAAAAGGATTGATAATCTGCTCCTATTTTTTGCATAATAAAAGACACCGTGTCGAACCAGTGCCTTTATCATTCTAACTTGATGCAAGAAGTCAATCTTGATTGACCTAGTGAAAATGCCTGTTGCGTTTTGACCAACTTCTCACACTAACATTATACTACAGATGTTTTCCGAAATTTTCCGTACATACACTCACGTATCTTTTTTTATCTCATCTAGATATTTGTATACTGTTGAAAGTGAGCATGGTATTCGTAATGCAGCCATTGCTGGTTTGAATCCTTGCATATGGCAAAACGCAAAAACTTTTGATTTGATGTCATTTGTTTGCTTGTAGTAGGTCTGCGCTTCATGCATTTTATCAATGACTGCTGTTAATCTATCAGCTTTTTCTTGCTCTTCTTTGAGTTCCCTTTGAAGTTCATCAATTCTGATAACACTGTTCAATATCTTATCGTGACTTATTGGACTTTGAACAGCTTCACTGTTAGGTGTTTGTGTTGAAGTTAATCTTGCAGAAAGAACAGCTATTTCGGTTTCTAAATAGTTAATACGCTCTTGTGTTACGTGCAAATCACCAACTGTTTTAAAGTAATTTGTCATCTTGCCACCTTCTCTTTTGAAAAATGAACCTCTTTAGACACGGATACACCGCTATTGCAACAATTACTACTATTACGATTATTAACTCAATCATGTAGCTCAACCTTCAACGGA
>Ga0123355_10006983_pt1 | contig 16824 bp, 16 predicted proteins | sample TergutEmb28metaG_3_FD_89872 | JGI IMG/M metagenome (GOLD analysis project Ga0123355, IMG submission 89872) | Embiratermes neotenicus P1 segment gut microbial communities from Petit-Saut dam, French Guiana - Emb289 P1 | ecosystem: Host-associated > Arthropoda: Insects > Digestive system > Gut ...
GAGCAAGATAACTCACGACCTTGTAACCACGAAACAAAAATTTCAATTTTCAGCAAGCAAAAAACTTTTGGAGGAAATGACCATGAAAAAGACAATCAGAGTTTATGTATCGGGGTTTATCACCGCGTTGTTGCTGATGGCTTTTGCAACAGGCGCATACGCCGCCGCACGCACACAAAGCATCAGCGTTACTTACAATAACATTCGCCTTGTTATAAATGGTACGCATGTAATTCCACGGGACGCGCAGGGTAATGTTGTAGAGCCGTTTATTTTTGGTGGCACAACATTTTTGCCAGTTCGTGCTGTTGCCGAAGCCTTGGGCGAAGAAGTACGCTGGGACGGTAATACTCAAACCGTTTATGTAGGGCAAGCCGCCACACTTCCTGTGGCAAGATTTTTCTTGGAAAGTGATGTATTTGCTACTTCACTGGAGTTTGAAGAGCCGCCAAGAACAGTTATGGCAGGAGGTTTCGGAACACGAGCTTCCGCAACATTTACACAACACCCAGTAAATGGCTCTTTCGTCATAAACGATGCAACGTATCACAGAGGATTATCACTTGGTCTTACTGGAATGGTATCGCACATGCATAATAGTACCCAAGTATATGCAACCGCCACTTACGATACTTTAGGGTTTACTAGAGTGTTAGGAGTATTCGGTTTTAATATGCTTAGCTTAGATAGAAATAATGGAATTGCTCAAGGCACACTTATAATCACCTGCGTAGACACTGGTAGATTCCTTGGTGGTGCTGATGTTAGCAATGATTCAAGCGCACCAGTACATGTTGATATAGATATATCTGGGGTACAACGTGTGCAATTTCGATTTCAAATCAATACTAACTTTGCTTATGCAGTTGGCATTGGCTTTGGTGATGCATATTTCAGATAATGCTATTAATTCACAACAGCAAAAACAACCCCCATCACTCGCCGTAAAGTGCAAGTGATGGGGGTTGTTCTTGATAATTTTTTATTAAAATCTCTACAACAGCAGATTACAATTGCTTAATGATACTTTTTCATAGGAAAAATAGCGTGTAAAATTTGCAATTCTTCACGTATTAGACTATAGTTTAGAGTGAAGCAAAGTAAAAAAGAGGGGGCATGATATGCGTAAAACAATAGCGGCGGTAGCATTTGTATTGGCCGTATTTTTTTTCGCGATGGGTTTTGTGAATATACTTGGCAATATAAATGAAAGACCAAACTACCAAGTGGTAACGATAGTAACACCATTGCCACCTCCAGAACCACCGCCAGAAGGCTGGAGCGGACTTATAGCCGAGCCAGCGATATTCACAACGGAAGAATTAGAACGAATGCTAGAGCTTGCGCCGCATTATACAGAAACGCGGCCATCACGCCCGCACCCGTCGCGCAGAATGACATCAACGGAATTAACCGCGTGGATAGAAGACTACAACATTCGCGGCGGGATAAACGCGCAAGAACTAGAATTGTTAAAAATAATCAACGACATACGCGAAGGGCATAACCTACCACCGTTCACGCTATGTCCACGGTTGTCTATGGCGGCGCGGTTATTTAGTTATCTGCAAGTGAAGTACCACACGGCAGGGCATACCGATAATTACTACGGCGATTTAATGGTACGCAGTAATTTCTTTGGGGCATACGGACGGCTTTATATGGAAAACGCCAATTCCCAACGCTGGAGGGTGTTATTAAACGGGCAAGTAGAGTACATCTACATGTCCCCGCAAGAGCTGGTAGATGGCTGGATGAGTTCCGATGACCACCGCGACCACATACTAACAATAGAAACAACACATGTAGGCTTCGGCGTAGACAGCGGAAGAAATCGCGTAGTACCAACAATGAAATCAATAATGCCACGCTAAAACAAACGCATTCCTACTAGATTTTTCCTACCAAACAGGTTATTATACAGAAATGAGAAAACAAACCTTAGACATCTACGTATATAATACGAAACTGCGAAAATAAATTTCACTAACAGGAGGCAACAAAAATGGGAACATTAGGATTAGACATGGAGCGCGGGTTATTTCTGGGAATAGACTTCGGAACAACCAACTCGGTAGTAAGTGTGTACAATTTTTCGGAAGGCGAAGCCCAAACTATTCCGATAGACGGGTCAAACATTTTCCCAACGGCAATACAATTTGAATCCGACCCAGAAGATGAGAACAAACTCTCACGTATCTTTGGGGTACAGGCAAAAGAAGCGGCAATCATTTACCCGCTGTCTACAATTTTGTCCATCAAACGCTACCTTGGAAGCGAGCAAAAACTAACCGTATCCGTAGACGACAAAGAATTTCAATTCACCCCCGAGCAAATAGCAGGAGAAATCCTAGGCTATTTGAAACAAAAAGCCGACGAATACGCACAAGAAGAGCTAGGCATAAGCGGCGAATTTTCTGGCTGTGTAATAACCGTACCCGCAAACTCAACAGACAAGCAGAAGAAAATGACAAAAGACGCGGCAGTTTTAGCGGGCTTCGACCCAGAAAACATCTACTTGCGTTTAGAGCCAGCCGCATCAGCAATTTCCTACGCAGTCAACGAGGAATCCAGCAAGAAAGTTCTAGTATACGACTTCGGCGGCGGAACATTTGACGCGTGCGTACTAGAAATCAAAGTGGAAGAAGCAGGCGAACCAACAATTTCCATAGTAAGCACCTACGGCGACAACGACCTAGGCGGCAACGACATAGACAAAATAATAATGGACATTGTATACGAAGAATTTAAAAAGCTAACAGGCGAAGAAATAGACCTCTTCGACGAGGACGCAGACGACGGCGTTTCCAAACGCCAAAAGAAGGTAGCCCTCGTGCGCCTACAACAAGCCGCAACCCAAGCAAAAGAACGCCTAAGCCAAACAAAATCCACAAAAGTAACCCTAGCCCCACTAATCCAAGAGCCAAGAATCGTAAACATAAATATGGAAATAACACGCGAGCAATTCCTAACCCACAAGCGCGTAAACACCCTAGGCGACAGCCAAGAAGCTTACGAAAAATTCCGCGACAAAAGCGTTTCCGACCTAATCGACGAAACATTAAACTGCGTAAACCGTTGCCTAGAAGCAGGCGGTCTAAAAGAATCCGATATAAACGAAATCTTCCTAGTGGGCGGAAGTTCTTCCATCATATACGCAGGCGAAAAAATAACCGAACGCTTTGGCAAAGAGCCGTTTAAATCACGCATTAGCCCAGCACTAAGCATTTCGCAAGGCGCGGCGTACTACTGCAACATGATTATGATGCCAACAGTTCGCGGCCCAGTTGTTCAAGAACGCACAATTCACCCGCTAGGGCTGGAAATCGCAGGCCGCAGATTCATGGAAATCGTTCCCGCTGGAGTGGATATTCCCAAAGACGGCCTAACAGTTGACGCGCCAGAACCACTAATGACCAACTTCGACAATGTGACAAGCATGGCAATAGTAGCTTACGAAAACACAGTTCCAAGCACCTCCGACAAGGCAATAAACGTAAGCCGCGACGGCATGAAACGCCTAGCAGGAACATCACTAAGAGGAATCCCATCAGGCCCAAGAGGACAGGAAAAAGTAAAAGTAAGCTTCCATGTAGGTCAAGATAACATGCTGCGCGTACTAGCCAAAAGCCTATCAACCGACGGCGTAGTAACCGAACTAGCCGTAGATGAACTATACACCTAAGGAGGTGTATAGTGTTAAAAAGGTTTGATAACCCCGTGTTTATGTATGATGATGAAATCGACAGAACATATGAGGATATGTGGGTGTTGGTTAAGCAAAAGGATGATTCAGTTTTTGGTGGATATGTTATGGCAACAATAGAACATTCTCCCACAAGCAGAGATATACTCTACAACATTTTGGAAAAGGAACTTGATTTTGAAGGGTATATTCATTACGGTTACATTGATAAGGGTGAGAGCCTAGATGTTGTATACATTACTTCTGAATAAAAAGCTTCCGCACCGAATTGCTTGCGCTGTATATTTCGGGAAAGATAAAGGGCAGTGTATAGTGGATACTGGTTGCATGAACACCCTAATCCCGCTGTCTATTGCAAAGAAACACGGAAGGGCATTAAACAAAAAGCACACCATAGCAGTTGGCGGTAGAGTATACAATGCTCAAGCTTACAGTTTTGATAATGTTCGTTTTGGCGGCTTTGCAATCCCTCAAATGCTTGCATTTTGTGCTGATTATGAAGGGGTGCTAACGAACAATATTTTGTTAGGACTTAACATTTTAAACAACTTGGAATACACAATATCCCGAAACAAGCAAAACTTTAGCTTTGGTGTAGATATTTGGAACTTGGTTGGAGATAAAAAATACCCCTTTGCGGTGTTCTTCGACATAGATGATGGCATGAAGCCCGTTTATCCAAGTTTGCTAATTGAAAGTTTGAGTGAGTAACCTACTACGAATTTTACAAAAAAACGAGGTGCGCATTATGGCGGCTAAATCTAGGTCGAAAACTAAGCGGGGCGAAAATTCTTCTTTGCCGTCAAAAGGTCTTGGCGGTTCGCAACTTTGGACTTTATGGCAGAAGTATAAGCTGGCCACTGTTGAAAATCTTAGCCAGAATATTAATAGTAAGTTTACGGCACTTAGTCGGTCGGTGTGTTCGCAAATTGCGGCTGACGCGGCGCGTTTTTCGCGCCTTAATGATGCTGACGAAGCCGTGTACGCCCATCTGGTTGAACTGATGGGCGTGTATCGGCATGTTATTTCGCAAGCGGAAAATTATCCCTTTGAAAGCCCCACGGTTCGCGCACTGATTGGGGGGCTTTGTGAGGTGCTAAATTCTCGGCTGCGGGAGTTTGAGGAGGCGCGGCAGGGTGATACCGCGTCTAATCCAATTACAGCAGAGAAGAAAGCGATTATAGATTCGGCGCAAGCAAGCGCGTCGGGGCTGATTGACCGCCAACGCCGTGGTTTTGTCACTGGTCTGCGGGACGAGGACTCGCAGGAATGGGACGAATCCTTTGATATGATTCTTCGTGCAGATTTTTATGATATGTACACCAGTTACCGCGAAGGTCTGCGATTCTGCCTAGCCCGCATGGACGACCTGCACGGCAGAAAAGTAGCACGTCATTGCACCGAATTAATCGAACGCGAATGGGAAGAACTAGGCAATATAATAAAAGTGCAGGTTCTAGCCCTAGAAAACGCAATTGCCGCCCACGAAGCCGAAAACCCCTACGCCATGACAGAAGACGTACAAGTAACCGCAATTTCCGTGATATTGGATTCGCTTCGTGAAGCGTATCAGCAAACAGGCCCAATAATTCAAAATCTGCAAAAAATGCTAAACGAACCACCAAAAAAACCAATGCCAGCGCGTCCATTCGAGGAGTTCGAGCATACGTTACTAGCTTCGCTGGATAACTCCGTGCCAAAAGCCCCCGAGCGCAAGCAATTTTTCGCCGCGTTAGACGCAGAAACTATGACTTTGCTAGACAATATTGCAGTGGATTACAAGCAGGCGGCGTACAGGCTTCAACGCATAATAAGCGCGGAAGTTCTTCTCGCTGATGAAGTTGCGGGGGTTTTCAGCAAAGCATTACAATCCCTGCCCAATCTTTCGGAAAATTCCGACGACACCAGCGTCGAGCATGATATTTTGTTAGGCATTCACGAAACAATAGACATAAAAATTTCTGGGCTAAAAGAAAGCACCCAGAATTTCAACAGGCAAGGCATGGACATTTTAAAAGATTTCTCTGCCGAAGCAATTCAAATTCCCGACGGGGAAAGGCAATCCGTTTTGGAAGGCGTGCGTAATGCGTGGTTAGAAAACCCGCCAGCAAAAGAAACGGAAGTCCCTGCGTTTTTCAAAAATTGCCAAGCTGGCGAAGCATTCCAACCAGGCCGCGAACGCATGGAAAAACAAGTGAATCTGTACACGGAAATTCTTGATAAATCGTCTTTGCGCTTTAAAAAGGAAGTTCTGCTATACGAAATTTGCACATTTGAAGAAATTCTTACGCATAGCGTGTCGCGCTTGCGTGATTCTGCAAGATTAGTCGTGCTGGTTGCCGTTTCCATGCTTGACGATACCTTCCGCGCTTTGGAAGTAATTTTGAAGAAAAATAACATAGCCGTAATTCGCCCCGACATACGCGAAATTTTCAACGCCAAAGAACATGAGGTGCTAGTAGCCGAAAAACAAGAAGGCTTTGAAAAGGGCGAAATCATCAAAGTGGTGACGGCGGGTTACAGAACAGCGGAACAAGTTATTCTACGGGCGAACGTCATTGCCGCGAGGTAGCCCATGAATTGGAAAAGATATAAAAACCTCTCCCCAACCGAAAAATACAACGAAACAAACTATATAATCGGGTTGGACGTTGGGAATGATTCCTCCGCAATTGCGTTCTACAACCTTGCAGACGGCGTGGCAGAAGGCATTGATTTAAGCGGCGGTTACGGAAAGCAGTCCATTCCAACGGCAATGCAATACGTTGCCGAGTCTAAGGAATGGGTTTTTGGTGAGTATGCCGTTCTTGGCGGGGGCGCGGGGACGGTTTTTCCAAATCTGTTCGAGCTAATGGGGCAGGGCGGGCATGTTGATGTTGATGGTCGCTCGGTTCGAGTTGCCAGCGTTTTTGCGTTGTTCATAAAGGAACTGCTGGGTAATGTCAAAAATATTAATCCTAAAGCGGAGATTGTAGGTATTGTTGCCTCTGTCCCCGCTTATTTCAGTGCCGCCGCTTATGAGGAGTTTACGCAGGTTTTTAAAATAGCTGGCTACGAAAAAGAACTAATCGCGCTGGTACCCGATAGGGAATGCGTTCTAGCGCGGCATTATCAAACCGTAAAAGATGTAACCGAACGCACGTTGCTACTAGACCTAGGAAGCAGAGAATTACGCGGCGGTTTGTACAGCGTGAAAAAAAACGCCAGCGGGCTTTCGGCAGTAAGTATGTCGTCGGTGTTTGATAGCGAAATCAGCATGGCCGCGCTTAATTCTGATGTGGAAAAATTGTTTGAATCCTTCCTAACAGGCATAACAGGCGACCTAGAAGCAATCAACACAGTAGGCGCAAACAATATACGCGAGGAATTTCATGCGTTTACACACCAACACAAAGACGTACTTTTCCAAAAAAATATCCGCACAAGACCGCTGAAACTTTATTACAATTTTGTGTACCCGCCAGTTCAGCATACCATAACCGTTGAACAAGTTGATAGGCTTGTAGCCCCGTATGTACGGCGGTTTAATATCTTTATTCGTAATGTGCTTGAGAAAAATCTCTATAATAAGGGCGTTCTTCCACAACAGGTCGATACCGTTCTTTGCGGCGGTGGCGGTTTTGAAATGCTTTGGGCAAAGGAAGTTGTGACAAAGGTTTTCCCAAAAGAACGCGTGCAGTTCTTCAAAAATCCAAAAATGATTACCGCCGAAGGCGCGGCATTAATAGCTGCACGCGAATTAGATTTAACAGGTTCGCCAGTTTCAGTAGAAGACAACCACCAACTAAAATACGACATAGGCCTAGCCGACGGCGAAAACTTCCTCCCCCTAGTAGAACGCAACGGCTTCTGGTGGCAGAAACACCCGTCGAAATTACTGCTGGTAAACAGCATGGTAAACGGAACGCTAGAACTACACATAGCCACATTATCCCCAACAGGCGAAGGCAGAAGCTTAGCAAATATTCACCTAGACGGTCTACCCGCTCGCCCAAAAGGCGTAACAAGACTAGAAATAGGCGTGAAATTTCACTCCAATACCGATATTACCATCACCGTAAAAGACCAAGGTTTTGGCGATTTATTCCCGCAATCTGATTACGAACAGGAATTTGCGGTGAGTTTGGGGGAATAGCAGGAGGCGCAAATGCTAAATCATAATGGGAAAAATGTACTAATCTTCGGCTCGTCAAGAGCAGGCAAAACAACATTAACAAGGCGGATAAACAAAGAGCTGGGTTATAACATCGCGGGTGTAAACTATTATGTTGATGCAGTTATTAAGGCATACCCACAATTGCAGATAAAGCAACATGGCGAGATACAGTGCGTTGATGACTTTATGCATACAATTGCTTCCGTTACACCGTTCCTCGCCCATAGTTTTTGCGCTATGGCGAGAAATTCATATGCTCTAAATGGAAAAAAATTTGTAGCCGAAATAGAAATTTTTGATATTGATAAGCTGATGCCATTAATGGACGAAATACTTAAACCCGCAGGCATAAAAAAGGAAGATGCATTCATTTTTATCGCCTTGGCAAATATCGCAACAAAAGATGAACTTTATAACAATTTGAAAAAACATGACACCGAACATGACTGGACAAAAAACAGCACAGACGAAGAACTAAAGCAGTTTTGCGAACTTCACCACAAGGACGCAGAGGGCATGAAATGGCAATATGAAATTTTTAAGAAGCACAATTTCAAAATATACAATACATCTGGCAATAGAAATCAAATTTTTGATAAGATTATTGAAGATGTAAAATTTTTAACGTAAGGGGTAAGAAATGCTAAAAAAAATAAGCAACGCAGATGAAATGAGTTTTTTAGTTATAAGCGAAACCTACCCCGATGACTATATACTTGCGCAAATAACCAAAACAGACGATAACGCGGGTGTAGAGTTAGGAATTGTATTGTATACAAGCCCAGCACAAGAAGAGCTTTATCTTCTAGCTGAAAAAGAAGGGTTGTCACTTGAAACAATTATAATTGAAGGTGAAAATCTGCGACCTATGCTGGGGGGATTCATGTGAAATCCTTGTTGTTGGAGCGTTTGGGCGTTGCGTATGCTCGTGTTAGTGTAGCGCAAAATGTTTTACGAACTTAGAGAAAAGAAAATGATAAATTACACAAAACTAGGAGAGCCTTTCGCACATAAAATAAACAAAGACGCATAGCAAAGGAGTAAGCATGAAAATAGGCATACCAAAAGCATTTTTGTACTACAGATACCGCTGGTTGTGGGAAACTTTTTTCGAGGAACTGGGTTGCGAAGTGGTGTTAAGCCCCGACACCAACAAGGGAATTATAAAAACGGGGGCGAAAAGTTCCATAGACGAAAGCTGTCTTTCCTCGAAAATTTACTTGGGGCATGTGGAATGGTTGATAGATAAATGCGATTATATTCTAGTGCCTCGCGTGGCTTCGTATACTCGCGACCAGATTGTATGTTCAAAATTGTGGTCGGCGTATGACGTGGTGCAGAATGTCTTTCGCGACCGCAATGTAAAAATTCTTGACTACAACATAGATTATGCAAAAAACAAAACAGAGTTCATGGCGTTTCTGCAAATGGGGCGCAAGCTAAAAAAACGCAGATTCAGCATACTACGCGCATACTTCATGGCGAAGCAAGCCGAAAAAATGATGCACGAACAACGCATCAAACAGCAAAACGAAATTCTGCAAACCCGCGATAAATTGAAAATTCTAATAGTCTCCCATTCCTACAATATCAACGACCCACTAATAGGCCGCCCAATTCTGGAGCGGTTATCCGCACTTAACGCAATCCCAATAATCGCAGAAATTGTAGAGCGTGCAACGGCAGTTCAACTAGCCCGCGAAATAAGCCCCACCCTAAAGTGGAGCTACAACCAAGAATTGCTAGGCGCGATAGCCCTATACAAAGACAGAATAGACGGCATAATACTACTAACAGCCTTCCCCTGCGGCCCCGACTCCCTAGTAAACGAGGTAATAATCCGCAAAATAAAAGACAAGCCAATAATAAGCCTATTAGTAGACGAACAAGAGGGCCAAGCGGGGTTAGAAACAAGAATAGAAAGTTTTATTGACATAATAAATTTCAAGAGGGGCGAGGTTAAGACCTTGGGGGAAAACTTTTTGTGAACAAAAAGTTTCCCCCCAAACCCCCCTTCAAAAAAACTTTTTTATTTTGCGCCTGTAGTTGAGTGGGATTTTAAAAGATTTCCACTCATGCATAGCCTACAATTATAAAGTTTTGAGGAGGGGGTTTGGGGGAGAGGAACTTGTTCACTTTCCTTTCGCTTCGCATTAGGGAAAGCGACATCACAAGTTCCTTTCCCCCAAGGTCTTAAAAAAGGAGTGTTCGCTATGAAAGTTAGCTTCCCGCGTATGGGTAATTATGACGTGCCTATTCGGTATTTTGTGCGGCGTGTGTTTGATGCGGAGGTTGTTACGCCACCTGCTATTACTAAGAGAACGCTGGAGTTGGGCAGTATTCACAGTCCCGACTTTGTTTGCGCGCCGTTTAAATTTAACTTGGGAAATCACATAGAAGCCTTGGAAAATGGCGCAGATACGCTGATTCAGTTTGGGGGTATTTGCCGCCTTGGGTATTATGGCGAACTTCACGAGCAAATTTTGCGCGACCTTGGTTACGAATTTGAATTTATAAATCTTGCGGGAATGCGCATGAAAAATCCGAAATCGGTATGGGACATGCTGAAACGATACAATGAAAAACTTACCATTGAAACACTTGCCACAACTTTGCCAACCGCGTTCACAATGGTTAAGCAAATGGATGAGTTGGAAAAGCATATTCGCAAAAATATCGGCTTCGAGGTAAACGCAGGGTCTTACGACCTATTGTACAAGGCGTATCTGACTGAGGCCGAGCAGGTGAAAAGTAAAAAGGAACTAAAGCGCGCATTTTCGCATTATCTAAAAGAGATAAAAGCCGTCAAGGTGAATCTTCCAAAAGATTTGCTTAAAGTAGGGCTAATTGGCGAATACTTTACCGTAATAGAGCCATTCGCAAACCATTTTTTAGAAAAAGAACTAGCCGCAATGAAAATTTATGTAACACGAAACTTAAACATTTCCACAACCGTGTTTCACCGCGACATGCCCAAACTTTTAAAACGCGTGCAACATTATGTAAAGTATGACATAGGCGCGACAGGCATTGATACAATCAACGCCGCATTAAGTTTTGCACGCAAAAATTACGACGGTCTGATTCATGTAAAATCCTTCGGCTGTATGCCCGAAATTGATGCCATGTCTATCCTACAAAACATTTCCCACGACCACGAAATCCCAATCCTATACCTAACCTTCGATACCCAAACCGCCGAAGCAGGCATAAAGACTCGCCTAGAGGCTTTTCACGACATGATTCTAATGCGAAGCAACACAACCCGTCGTTAAATGGGTTGCGTTGCTTCTTTTAGCCATTCGGATTCTTCTGGGGTGAGGTGTGGGGATAGAATTTCGTAGGTTTTTTGGTGATATGCGTTTAAGTGATTGCGTTCTATTTCGGTTAGTAATTCTGGGGCTATGGCGTTTAGGTCTATTGGGCAGTACGTTAAAGTTTCAAATGAAAGGAAAGTTCCGTCGGGGTTCTTAGGATTTTCGGGATTATCGCAATTTCCGCTATCACTATCACCAGAGGAACTGGCTTCGAGACGTGCATGTACCTGCGACTGCATTTCATCGGCGAAAAGCGGCCGTGCTGCCGCCGCCGCTACTGCGATTATGTTTTCTATGCGAATGCCGTAATGCCCTTCCTTGTATAAGGCGGGTTCGTTGGAAATTATCATTCCCTCGGCTAGAGGAACGGGATTGTACAATTGCGTGATATTATGCGGGCCTTCGTGAACGCCCAAGCAGTAGCCAAGCCCATGACCTGTGCCGTGACGATAATTCTTTCCGTGTTCCCAAAGAGGCTTGCGTGCAAGAATATCCAACGCAGAGCCAGTCGTTCCTTTTAGGAAAATTGCGCGAGACAGGGCGATATTGCCCTTTAGCACCAGCGTGAAATCGCGTTTCATTTCTTCGGAAATAGTTCCTAGGCAGATTGTGCGGGTGGTATCGGTAGTGCCGTCAAGGTATTGACCGCCTGTATCTATTAGGAAGAAGCCCTCTGCGCGAAGGGTCGTGCCTGTTTCGCCACTGTTGTAATGGGAAAGCGCGGCGTTTTCGCCATAGGCAGAAATCGTGGCGAAGCTATCGCATACATAAAACGGTTGTTCTTTGCGAAGATTTTTCAAGGTTCGTACTATGTCGCCCTCTGTTACGGGCGGATTGTCTCGCATTGCGGCGTACAACCAGTAAAGCATTTTTACCATTACAATGCCATCTTTGATGTAGGCATTTTTTATGTTTGCCAATTCTGTGGGCGATTTTACCGCCTTTAGCATGGGTACAATATCTTCATGGGGTTTTAAAAGTTTGCTTGCGTCCATACCTTTTGGAATGGCTTCCGCCAACAAAACATTTGTGGTATTGGGATTGTAAAATAATTTTTCCGTTTTGAAATCCTGCAAGAATTTAGGCAACGCGTCGTAGTCATGCTGGATTGCATCTGGTAAGGTGATTTTTTCGGAATCAATGAAAACATGAGCTTCTGTGTGGGTAATCAGCGCGAAGGCGTATGACACGGGAAAGAATTTTATATCATTGCCCCTAAAATTAAACAGCCACGCGACAGAATCCAACGCAGTTAAAAGGTAGGCTGTAATCCTTTTTTCTTTCATCTTGGCGCGAACATCTGCTAATTTTTCCGCGACGGTTTTTCCTGCGAATTGTATCGGGTGTTCAAATGCTTTTGCCGTGGGCATTGATGGGCGGTCTTTCCAAAGTTCGCCGACTAAATCCTCTTTGTACGCGAAAGTTAGATTTTTGTCCTCTAATGCTTCTTTTATTTTGGCGAACTCCGCCGCTGTAATTGTGCGTCCGTCAAAGCCTAGTTTTCCGCCAGTTGGCAGTTCTTTTTCTAAAAAAGCCTGATACGTTAATACGTCAGGCTCGCCGCTTTTATATAATTCAATTTGGTCGTTTAATTCGCGAGCCGCTTGTATGAAATATCTTCCGTCCGTCCATAGCCCTGCCTTGTTAGCCGTCACAACAACCAGCCCCGCAGACCCCGTAAATCCAGAAATCCATTCCCTTGCAAGCCAGTGTTCTGCCATATATTCGCTTGCGTGAGCGTCTCCGTGTGGGATTATATATGCATCTATTCCGCGTGCTTTCATCAAAACTCTTAGTTCTGCTATTCTCATGTTATCATGCCTTTCTATACGGAATGCCGAAATGCGGAAGGCTATCAAAATTTGTCTGCAAACCAACCGCACCAATCGCTAACATCTGTATTGTTTTTGTCGTTAATAAAATCTACAATAGCCGCTTTCATTTCTTCATATTTATTAATGGCATCAGCATGGTCTTTGGCAAAGGCAGTATGGAACATAACTCCGTAAATACCGCAGGAAATGCTGTACGGTGCATGTCCATCACTTTCTAATGTGATTCGTGCATCATTTAAAAATTCCTCATCATTGATAATTACACCATTGTCTATGCCTGTTGTACTTATGGTTTTGCCACTGTCGTAGGGATTCCAGTTTTGCATTTTGTCATTCTCCATCACGGCTTCGAGACGTATGCGTGGCTTGCAATGCATGTCATCAGTGAAAGGCGGCTGTGCCGCTGCGCCGCTTTATTTCTGTTTCAATTCTGCCAATTCTGCTTCTAGTTTCGCTATCATTTTCTTGCATTTATTAAGTTCATTAGCTTTTTTAGAAAGTTCCTCCTGCATTTTGCCCATTTCAAGTACAAACCTTTGATGTACTGATTTTAATCTTCTAAGCTCTTCTTGCTCTCGGTGATAGTCGTCTGCTACATTAAAAGCGATACGCAAATAATCATTATCCGTCGAAGCCAAATTACTTGCTTTGATTTCATCAATTTTTCTGTCGATATAGAAAGCAAGTTTTTGCAAATATTCTCTCGACTCTTTGGATTTAAGCGTGATTATTTTGCCGTCAAACACCACGTCTACATGTTCCATATTACCATGCCTTTCTGTTTGTTGGTGATTGGTTGTTTATCGAAATTATATTTTCGCCTTCAGCGTTATTATTCGCGTCAAAGCTTTGGATAAACTCGTCTAAATCCGCTTTTGTGGAGACTAATTTCTCTTTCGTGGAGACTAATTCCTCTTTTGTGGTGGCTAATTCTGCTTTTGTGGAGGCCAATTCTGCTATTGTTTTTTTCGATTCCGCGTCTAGTTTTTCTAGTTTTGCGTCTTGCCTTCGCATGTGTTCGGCTTGCCTGTCCATATGTTCGGATTTTCTTCTATCCTCTTCTTCTAGTCTTTTTATTTTTGATGCTTGTTGTTTTGATTCTTCGTTTTTTCTGGTCATATCGTCTTGCATTTTTCCCATTTCAAGTACAAATCTTTGGTGTACAGATTTTAGTCTACCATGTTCATCTTTTTCTTTGTGAAGTTCGTCGGACATATTAAATGAAAGCAACAAAGTACGCACACGGTCATCAATAGACGCTGCAACATTTCTGGCTTTTATTTCGTCATTTTTTTTATCAATATAAGTTGCAAGTTTCTGCAAGTATTCCTTGGTTTCGTCGGATTTAAGCGTAACTTTTTCGCCGCCGAGTACAACGTCAACTTTGTTGCCCATTGTATTAACCTCCTTGTTTTCGGACATGCTACTTAGGTGATAGAGATTAAAGATTAAAGTCAAAAGATTTTAAGGTCAAAAGATTTTAAGACCTTGGGGACGCTGTCCCCAATACCCCTGCAAGCCTTTAAAAAAGGCTTGACCCAAATTTTAGCGTTGAGAGGGTTGGATTCGTGGGTTGTTTTTTGGTTTGTGCTGTGCTTGGGTTGTTTATATTTTCAACTCCGGAAATGGATTTGATTGCGTTGGTTAATAGTGAACGTGTGGCGCATGGTGTGGCGGAACTTGCTGTTGATTGGGAAGTGTCGCGGCTTGCGCGGTATCGTGTTGAAGAGATGGTTCGGTTGGAATTTTTCGGACACGAGTCGCGATTATATGGCGAACCTGACGAGATGCTGGTGCAGTTTGGTGTGCCGTTTGTGACGGCTGGGGTGAATATTGCCACTGGGCAGGAGACTGCGGAAGAGGTTGTTTCTGCTTGGTTAAATTCTGCCGCGCATCGTGAGAACTTGCTTAATGAGGAATTTACTGCCGTGGGGGTGGGGCTTTCTTATGATGAAGGCTTGCCGTATTGGACGATAATTTTAGTTGGCAGGGAAATGGTAACTGGCTTCGAGACGTGTGTGTAGCTTTGTAGTGTATGTTATCGGTGAAAAGCGGCTATGCCGCTAGTTGGCAGGGAAATGGTAACTGGCTTCGAGACATGTGTGTAGTTTTGTAGTGCATGTTGTCGGTGAAAAGCGGCTGTGCCGCTGCCGCTAATCGGTAAGCAGGCTTTTGATGTCTTGTATTAGTAGTGATATTATGGACGCAGAAGAAGCCGTTCTGCCTGCTTTCCGCATGTGTGATAGTGCGGAGGCGAAAACTTCGCTATGCATTGCTATCTTCTTTTTTTCGTCGGGTAAAACGTAGCTGTTTTGGGAAATTATTTCTGTGAAATCCTCGCGTTCGTAACGCCACGGGATTAGGCTTTTTCCGTATTGCAAATAAAGACTGTCTGCTAGTGCTAGACCGTCGAATGTCATGTTGCCTGCGTAGTATATTGGAAGATTTGCGTTGTGGAAGAAATTTAACAAGTACATAAATGCCGCGCCTGCGCCATTGGTTGGGCAGATTACGGTTGCTTTAAAATTGCCTAATTTTTCGCAAATGGCGGCGTAAACTAGCGGGTCTTCTATAATGAAAAGTTTGTTGCCGTATGCAGAAAATTCTGTCAATTGGGAAAGATTTTCTAGGGTTAGTATGTGCGGTTGGTTTAGGTTATCGAAAGTGGCGCAAACTGGGTCGGGGTTTGTATCTATTTTAGCTTGTAGCCCGCGCACCGTAATATAACTTAACACCCCATACGAAAGAATTTTCGCACGAAGGTGCAAGCTGATACACTCTTCAACAGTTGAAGGTGCAGGAATGTCAAATTTACTTGCTAAGGCTCGCAAAAACAGCCTGCCTTGCAAGCTTGCGAAATCTAACGCATCTGGCGAGTTTGCAAATTTATCTGCGAACTCTGACAGCGGAATAAGCTTGTCCCCTGCGGGCAATTTGTTAAAAACGCTTGCAACATTTGTTACCATTTGGGTAACTTCCTGCGCGTCGTACAGGTAACGCTCTGACCATTTTCTGTATGCGCGGCGCGTTTGTGTTGGTATTTCTCGCAACCAAGGTTCTGCTGGTGTGTCAATGAATTTTGGCAATACTTCATGCAACACCATTGTTGAAAAAGTGTGCATCTTGGGTTCATGCCGTACTTTTATACCAATGGGTTGACCCGTGTATTCTTCCAAAACCGTTTCCAACGAAATATCTTTCAATTGCTCTGAACTCACCGAAAAAAACGCATGTATCTGCCGCTCGAAATCTGCAAGTCCAATTCGGATTAACGCTTGGTCATAATAGTCCCGCTTGAAAAATGTTGATAACGCAGATTCTTCTTCCGTGCTGGGGTTTTCCAGTCGCACTGCGCCAAACGGACGGCCATATCGCATATACGTTGCAAACATCGCGCCTATTACACGACTAAATCCTTCATCAGCTTTGAAATATTGTACGATGTCTTTAAGCATATCTACGCACCTTTCGCCAAGATTTAGGCATCAAAAACAATCTTGGGCGTGTTCCATTTCCACTAAAAATCACTTGACAGATTCTTGGAATGCAATATTGTAACATAAACTATACGCGAGTTCAAATTTGCGCGAAAATTTATTTAAAAAGTAGAATGTTGTTGCGATACTTCATCCACTTTCGCGCCTTCTTCTAAGAATACCTCAATATGTATCATTTATCAAGTTTTTAGAATAAAAAAGCGGGCAAAGACCGCCCGCATTGAAAAAGCAAAAGCCGATAGCTCACGTTTCGCTATCGGCTTTTTGTTAGAGATATGATAAAATACGAACCATGAAAACAGAGAGAAAATAC
>Ga0123355_10006984_pt1 | contig 16823 bp, 14 predicted proteins | sample TergutEmb28metaG_3_FD_89872 | JGI IMG/M metagenome (GOLD analysis project Ga0123355, IMG submission 89872) | Embiratermes neotenicus P1 segment gut microbial communities from Petit-Saut dam, French Guiana - Emb289 P1 | ecosystem: Host-associated > Arthropoda: Insects > Digestive system > Gut ...
ATCAAGGGAGAAATTAAACCGCTTAGGTTCCTGAATAATCTTCAACCCTTCATAACCAAGCAAATCATTAAGCACTTCATTTTTTTTAATCAAAATATTCATTTCAAAGCCCCTTCGAAGCCAACATTTCCCTGGCATTACTTAGCGACGCCTCAGTCACCTTCTCATCACTCATCATCACAGCAATCTCATGCACACGCGCATCGCCTGCCAAATAATGAACCTGAGTCATTGTCCGCCCCTCACTATCCGTCTTACTCACATGCAAATGATGATGCGCAAACGAGGCAACTTGTGGTAAATGGGTAATACACAAAACCTGCTTGTACCCAGAAATCTCCTGCATCTTAGCACCAATACTCGTTGCAACCTGCCCACTAACACCGGTATCAATCTCATCAAAGATAATCGTTCCAATTAACTGCCCGCGATTTAAAATCGACTTCAAAGCAAGCATAATCCGCGACAACTCCCCACCAGATGCAACTTTACTAAGAGGCTTAGGCGGCTCACCAATATTCGTCGAAAGTAACAAATCAATCTCATACAACCCATTACTAGAATAATTGCCACGCTTTACATCATCACACACAACCCGAGTAAAAGAAACATCAAACTGCGCATTTGGCAATTTTAAATCCTGCAACTCTTTAACAAGCGCCTTCTTCACTCGATCAGCAATCACTACCCGCGCATCATTTAACGCCTCACCACGATCAATGAGTAATTTATGAGCATCCTCAATCTCACTAATCAAATCTTCCTCATGCTCTGGAGCATTCTCAAGCTGCTCAAGCTCCAAAGTAATCTGTTTCTCATACTCAATCAAATCAGCAATATCCATCTTAAACTTCCGCTCAAGGCGTCGTAAATCACTAATCCGCTCTTCTACCTGCTCAAACTCCCCTGGATCATAAGTCAATCTCCCCTTCTCCCGAGTTACCGTGTGCGTAAAATCTTCCAAATTATAATAAACATCTCGAATCTGTGTTAAGAGCGGCTCAAACTTCGAATTAATCCTAACCAAATCCTCAACTTGCTCCAACACCGGATACAACAACTCCATCGCTGCATCATCCCCATTCGTCGCCCCCAAAACATCGCTAAAAATCGAATGCAGCTCATCAGAAGAAGCCATCAAATCACGCTGTTCTACAAGCTCCTCAAACTCCCCCTCAACCATTTTCACTCCAGCCAATTCTTCCTTCTCTTTATTTAGTTGAAATAACCTAGCTTCCATATCAAGAGACTTAGCTTTAAAATCTTCATATACAACCAACGCCCGACGATAATCAGCTAAGGCATCCAAATATCCCCTCCGCAATATAACAATCTTATCCGTCGTCACAAGATTATCAAGTAAACTGTAGTACTTTTCCGGCTGAAATAACCGGAAACTATCATGTTGAACATGAATATCAACGAGCATACCACCTAATTCTTTGAGCAGATTAACAGTTACAATTGACCCATTCAATCTAACTTGAGAACCACCAGTACGTTTGATCGTTCGCTTAATTACAAGACCTTCATCTTCATCATAATCAATATCATTTTCATCTAAAAATTTCTTCAATCCACCTTTAATCGGCACACTAAAAACAGCCTCAATAACAGCCTTATCCTCATCATGGCGAACCACATCAGCCCGCGCTCGCCCACCTAACAACAACGAAATCGAATCAATAATAATCGACTTCCCGGCGCCAGTCTCACCTGTTAAAACTGTCATTTTTTCATTTAAATCAAGTGAAAGCGACTCAATAATCGCCATATTCTTAATTGATAAATGTGATAGCAAAAACTCACCTCCAACGCTCTGATCTCTATCTTAGTTACTGCTCAGTGCCACAAACAATCCCCCCATTTTTGTGTGATTTTAGTGATGGATGTTTTTTTATCCATCACTAAAATCACACGCTGTAAGGCGAAAGCCGCGCAAGCTTGAGGGGATAACTCTTTAGCAATGACCTACACAAGCTTAGGCGAGACCTCATTCTGGTCACCGAAAGGGCAAACCTTGGCACTAACCTAACTTAAGCCAAAGTCAAAAAGATGCGCTAATTTTTACGAACCGCATCTTATTCATCACTGCTCTCATTGCTCACTTCTTCATCAGGATTTGTTACTTCATCACTAATCGTTCCGCCATTTCGTAATATATCACGAATCTGTGTTTCAACAATTTCAGCGATATCGGGATTTTCAGCAAAAAAAGTTCTAACAACTTCTGCACCTTGGCCAATCTTCTCACCCTTGTAAGAATACCAAGAACCACGCTTTTGAATTAAATCAAACTCCACACCCAATGTAACAATCTCACCTTGGGCTGAAATACCTTCGCCATAAATCAAATCAAGTTCAACCGTCTTAAATGGTGGCGCCACCTTATTCTTAACAACCTTAATCTTCGTCTTATTTCCAACAACCTCTGACGATTCTTTAATCTGCTCACTTTTCTTAATTTCCAAACGAATTGTTGAATAAAATTTAAGCGCACGACCTCCAGCAGTTGTTGTTGGAACTTGACCAGTTGGAGAATAAGCACCAATATTAACGCGAATCTGGTTGATAAAAATAGCAATTGTTTTCGTCGTATTAATTTGTCCGGATAGTTTACGCATTGCTTGTGACATCAAACGTGCTTGCAATGCCATATGAGCATCACCCATATGCCCTTCAATTTCTGCCTTTGGAACAAGGGCAGCAACTGAATCAACAACTAGCATATCAATTCCACCACTACGCACTAACGCTTCAGCGATCTCAAGCGCCTGTTCGCCATTATCAGGTTGTGAAATTAACAACTCATCAGTATTAACGCCTAATTTTTTAGCATAAGCTGGATCAAGCGCATGCTCAGCATCAATAAATGCGGCAACACCGCCATTTTTTTGAATTTCGGCAATTGCATGTAATGCAATAGTTGTTTTTCCTGATGATTCAGCACCATAAATTTCAATAATACGACCTCTTGGATAACCACCAACACCTAATGCAGCATCAAGTAACATTGACCCTGTTGGTGACACTTCAATTAGAATATCAGACTTTTCACCAAGCTTCATGATTGAACCTTTCCCAAAGTCTTTTTCAATTTGTTTCAAAGCTGTTTCTAACGCTTTTTTTCGATCACTAGTATTTGTAATTCTTTCTGGTAATTTAGTATCTGCCTTTTTCTTAGCCATTAAATAATCACTCACTTTCAACTCATCCTCCATGATACTACAAAATTCATAAAAAATCAAATAGAAATCATGCAAATTGGAGATCATTTCACGGATTTACTTCGCATATATTTACTAAGATTCAAAAAATTTAGGGGTGTATCTATAATGAAAATAATATACTACGATGAGGAATACTTAAAACCTTGTGCCGAACTATTTATGAAGCACTATAACACTGATGAATTCGAATGTAAGTTCACTAAAGAACGCGCTTGCATCTATCTTCAAGAACTCATTTTCACACCTCGCTTCATTGGTTTTCTTCTGCTTGAAGAAGAAAATTTAATCGGTTTTGCCTTCTGCCATGTGCGTTCTTGGTTTGATTCCGAAGATATCCACATCGACGAGTTCATCATCGAAGATATCCATCAAAATAAGGGACTAGGCAACCAATTACTCGATTTCATTGACACATATGCTGCTAGCTTGGCATTGACAGGAGTAACAGCAACAACAAACGTAATTCCATTAATACAATTTTATCAGAAGAGCGACTTCTTAGAGCATGATATTACCTTTTTATACAGGAGACTAAAAAATTTAGCATAAATTAAACTAATACTAGCCCTCTCAAAAGCATAATATTTGCCATTCATGCTATTGTGTGATAAAATTGAATAACTCACTTATTTTAGTGTTTGAAGGAGAGATTTAAATGAGTTATTTAGTACCAACAGTTATAGAAAAAACATCAAGTGGAGAAAGAGCATTCGACATCTACTCACGACTTTTAAAAGACAGAATTATCCTATTAAGTGGTCCAGTTAATGATCATGTTTCGAATATTGTTGTTGCACAGCTATTATTCTTAGCCGCTGAGGAGCCAGATAATGATATTCACTTGTACATCAACTCACCAGGAGGAACAGTAACTTCTGGCATGGCGATCTACGATACAATGAATTATATTAAACCAGATGTCTCAACAATTTGTATCGGTATTGCTGCATCAATGGGAGCATTACTCTTAACATCAGGAGAAAAAGGCAAGCGGTTTGTGTTGCCAAATAGTGAAGTCATGATTCACCAACCCTTAGGCGGTGCCCAAGGGCAGGCTTCAGATATTGCAATTGTAGCCGAGCATATTTTAAAAACGAAAGATAAGCTAAACCGGATCTTGGCTGATAAAACAGGTCAGCCACTTGAACGAATTGAACAAGACACAGATCGTGACAATTTTTTATCTGCTTCAGAAGCCGTCGCGTATGGCTTAGTTGATAAAGTCATTAAACGAACAGGCGAAATCAAAGATGAACTTGCTTCGAAAAAGGATTAGTGTATTTGCACTGTATGTAGTGAACTAATTATTTTGGATTGTTGATAAATTCAGTGGCTTCACACACTGATTTTATCGACTTTCTTTATTTTTACTTGGATTGTCGATATTTTCAATTAATAACTAAAATTGAGGATCTCAATTTGTGGTGTATGCAATTTCTAGAGGGTTAGAATCCCTCAAAATCGGCAAAATGCCAAAATTGAGGGACTCAATATTGCCACTTAAGCGCTTACGCCGCTTTCAATCCCCTCAAAACCAGTATAATAGCTAAAATTTAAGAAATAAATTTGTGGTATATGCAATTCGAAAGCTTTAGAATCCCTCAAAATCGGCAAAATACCAAAATTGAGGGACTCAATATTGCCCTTAAGCGCTTACGCCGCTTTCAATCCCCTCAAAACCAGTATAATAGCTAAAATTTAAGAAATAAATTTATGATGTGTGCAATTCGAGAGCTTTAGAATCCCTCAAAATCGGCAAAATGCCAAAATTGAGGGACTCAACATTGTCGCTTAAGCGCTTACGCGACTTTGCACTTCCTCAAAACCAGCATAATAGCTAAAATTGAGGATCTCAATTTATGGTGCATGCAATTCGAGATCTTTAGAATCCCTTAAAATCGGCAAAATGCCAAAATTGAGGGACTCAACATCGTCGCTTAAGCGCTTACGCGACTTTGCTCTTCCTCAAAACCAGCATAATAGCTAAAATTGAGGAACTAAATTTGTGGTATATGCAATTCGAAAGCTTTAGAATCCCTCAAAATCGGCAAAATGCCAAAATTGAGGGATTAAGTTTACTGCACAAGCAAGGCTAGTGCTTCGGAAATATTCATTGGCTGCTGCATTCATACAGTAAAAAGTAGCTTTTTCTGTTGAAATGAAGTATAATATAGTACAACAGTTTCTATAGCATAAGGTGGGTTTAAAATGAGAACAACATGTAAATCTTGTGGTGCTCCTCTCGATAGTAGAAAATGCGAATATTGTGGCACTGTTCATAGCGACTGGCATGCACCAGAACAATCAACCGATAGCTTGAACTATGATACTGATACCTTGAGTTATGATACACCAAAGGGTTATTCACAAAATTATGACATCCCACAAAACAAGGCAACAAATTTTGATATGCCAGTAACAACTAAAAATAAGCTAGCATTTAATACCGGTGTAGGAATTTTTTCAATAATCAACGTCATAGTTCTGACTATTTATAACGCTTTACTTTTTGGTACAACACATAACTATACCCTACTTGGTTTTTTTGTCATTATAATCTTTGCATCAATGATCGCAGCCTTGGTGTTGTATATTATTGGCTTATCAAGATCAAAAAAACAAGGCATCTCAATTGCAGGTCATGTTTTAGGAATTATAGGTGCCGGAATTACGCTACTAACATTAACATTTCTTTCCGGTTTAACAATTATTCTATTTGTGCTAGCAGCAATTTTCATCCTGGGACAAAAAAATGTGCAACCACCAATCGAAGGGCGGAGTATGTGAAACAATATGCTAATGATCGAGTTAAGTTTAAGGAAGGCATAGCAGAAGTCACGCTCATCAAATCAAACAAAAGAGTCTTAATATTGGAGACTCTTTTTTTGTATGTATAGATGTCAGAAAAGAATCACCTTACTTGACAAATAACGACATTGCTGGGTGTAACTAATTTCCTCTTGGCTGACCTGTTTGAAAACGCAATCCAAAGAAATGAGCGTTCACTTTTCCCTAGAAAGCTCATTTAAAATCGCAATCTAGGGAAACGAGACTTCGTTTCCCTCTAGCTAACCTGTTTGATAACATCATCCAAAGAAATGAGCTTTGATTTAATTCAAGGTTCAAATTTAAAGAAACCATCTGGTATTGTTTCAGGAACAAAAAGTATCAGAAAAAGACGCTTTTCATAAAATTCTGATACAAAATCGTCTTGCCGATGGGTCAAGAGGCTGAAACAGTATCAGTAAAAGACGTTTTTCGTAAAATTCTGATACAAGATCGCCTTGCTGAAGGGTCAAGACGCCATGACAGTATCAGTAAAAGACGCTTTTCATAAAATTCTGATACAAAATCGCCTTGCCGAAGGGTTAAGACGCCATGATAGTATCAAAAAAAGTCGCTTTTCATAAAATTCTGATACAAAATCGTGCCGTAAAGTGAGAAGCTGGAGTTTTAAAGCATTTAACTGGTAAAAATTTTTCGATGCGGATTGCTATACGCTTTACCTCATTTGGATTGGAAATGACTGCGATTAGTGTAAGAATACTTTCTGATGGATGGTTTCGCTTTTAAATGAAACCACAAAAAAAAGGTTATTGGTCGAATCCGATCAATAACCTTTTCTTATGAACTACCGCGATACTTAACAGCAGTGCTATTATCTCCTGGTATATGTGAAGCAGTTGTACGACGAATTTTTCTAATTCTACTATCTGCTCTCGCTACATTTCTAACATTAGCTTTGGTACTGTTTTCGTGGGTGTAGCGTGCACCTTGGTTGCGATATTTCGAATATGTTAACCAATAAAATCCACCAAGCCCAATGATGAATCCGGCAATTCCAACTTCGATTTCAATCAGCGCCAATGCCAAACCACATATAATACCAATCAATAAAGAAAAAATAAATAATTTCGAATGATTGATCGGTACACTGCCCATGGTTTTCAATGTCTGCCCATTAACTGCAACATAGTGAATATTCTTATTAGCATGTTGATAACTATATAACCAGATTGGGAAATAAGCTGCTTTCCATTGATTACCGATTACATTTAAATTCTCAGTTTTCCAACAAACACCTCGATCATAACTATTAATCGTATCGCGAATTTGATGTCTTGCAACATCGGTAATCTTAACTTCAACTAATCCTTGTAGATCGCCAACATTTGTGTCTCGCTTTTGGGCTGTGTACCCAGTTATAAAATTGGAATCCCAGCGCATACTTTTCTCGAGATCAAAGGGCTTAATCGCATTGATGACGTTGTTTGTTCGACTTGAACTCCCATGTTGTAGTTTATCTACGCTAGATTCGATGGTCAAGCCTTCAACTGTCATGTCAAAATCTCTTGCAACTGAGTAGCGGTCGGCATCATAGTATGTTGTTGTGACGGTGCGTTTGTTATTTCCTGAGCCAACTGTGCGTGTTTCTGTCCATGATCTGAGGAGGATTTCACCCTCGCCGCTGAACTTTGCTTTGACGTTGGCATCGACTACCATGTAAGGCATGTACACGCCCATAATGTTTTCTGTTGTGAATTCTTTTTTGAATCGTGGATGGGCGAAAAATTGGCGCTTATTGACGAATTTTTCGATTTCTGTCCGAGCTTCTTCTCTTTTTGTAGCGAACGGTATGACTTTATCTGGAACTGCGCCGTTTGGAACTTGGTTATTAAGGGATAATGTATTACGGCACCAGTGACAGCGGGCTTGTGTTGATTCAGATGTGTCAATGATAACTTCTGATGCACAGCTTGAACATTTGATAGTAATCGCGTCATTTTCATCAAATATGGCATCGCTTGCGCCTGAGCCGACCATTTGTCCTTGCAGTTTTGTGAGATCTATCTTAGCTGACTCATATTTTGGCGGTTCTTGCTCATGACGACACCAATGACAGCGTAATTTCCCAGTGTCGACATTGAGTGAAATCTCTGTTGAGCCGCATTTTTCACATTTGTTTTGACCATTTATTGCTCCAGCATCCGTGCGGATGATGGTTGGTTCATTTGTTTGCTTTGCTTCTTTAGTGCTTAGATCTTTTAAACTAATTTGACTATCTTTCATAACCTTACCCTCCCTAGTATCATCGTATTGTCTTCATTCTTTCAGCTTTGGTTTTTGGTTCATTATTGCTGTTTTGTTATGATATCAACCCTCGCACACCTTTTCATCTATTAATAGTATACTTCCTTGTCATTTCTATTACGAACTTCTTTGCGTTTTGTTTCGCGCGTTTTGAGAAATGAATCAAATTTTCTAACATTACTAACTTGAGCATTCGCTTCAGTTTCATGTTGATATCTAGCATTTTGATTACGATATACACCATAAGTCTTGGTATAAAATATTGGGGCAACAGCTAAAAGTAACAATGCTATAAAAACCACAATGGTACCAATTACCATATAATCTTGCAGCATTGCGTTCACACCAGTTAACAGGAGCGAAATCCCGAACGGAGCTGTAATAGCGACAATAATAAGTGTATGTACCCATAATAGAATCCAGTTTATCGGTATACTTCCCATTGTTTTCAATGTACGACCATTAACAGCAACATAATGGATAGATTTCCTAATCTGATAACTATATAGCCATATTGGTAAATAAGCTGCTTTCCATTGCATTCCTTTTACATTTAATTTCTCAGCATCCCAGCGGACACCGCGATCATAAACTTTCAACGTAGAACGAATTTGATTCCTTGCAATGTCTTTCATTTTTACTACCATTGGTTTAAGCAAATGATCTATATTAATATCTCGTTTTTGAGAGGTGAAACCATGCAGGAAATTCGCATTCCATTTGATGCTGTTTTCTGTATCAAAAGGTTTGATTGCATCAATAACATTATTAGCTGCCTGAAAACAACTATGATAACGTAATTTATCAGCACTTGACTCAATCGTTAAACCTTCGACAACCAAATCAAAATAACGATTAATATCATATAAGTCAACTATATAGCTTGTTTGTCTATACTGACATTCCTCAATCAATTTCTCGCCTTCCCCAGAAAAATGTGCTGATGCGCTTGCATCAACAACCATATAAGGTAAATATACACCCACCACATCTTCAGCTGTAAATCCTTTTTTGAATTTTGGATGTGCAAAATGCTTTAATCTGTCAACGAATTTAGTAATTTCTACCTGAGCTTCCTCTTTCGTCGTACTAAATGGCAATACCATATCAGGGACTGCTCCATTGGGAATTTGTTGATTCACCGACAATACACTACGACACCAATGGCAGCGTGCTTGTAAAGATTCAGATGTATCAACAACTACCTCTGCTTGACAACTACTACACTTAAGTGTCAATAAATCCGACCCATCAGATGCTATCCTTTGTGCACCTTGCCCGACTACGGTGTTTTCAAGGGAGGTAATGTTATCGACAATTTTTTTAAATTTTTTATGTTCAAACTCATATCGGCATGAATGACAGCGTAGCAGAGCGGTTTTAGTATTTAATGATATTTTCGTGTCTCCACAGCTTGGACATTTTGTTTGACTTGACTTTATTAATTTTTCTTGGCTACCTGCCATAGCTTGTCCTACCCTCACTCTTTTCTAAATTAATCGCTCACCGCCGCTATAAAACGGGCGGGAGCCTTAAACCCCAGGTTTTTCGAGCGTTTAAGACTTTTCCAGGCTTCAGACTCTGGCTGCAAGCCTTAAACCCCAGGTTTTTCAAGCGTTTAAGACTTTTCGTGATCCCTCACCCATCACAATCTTCTTAACCAGCGAATAGGCAATGTCTAATTTATCTCAAATTGGAAAATCAATTTAAAGCAACATCCGAGATGGTACTCCAAATTGATTATTAGAATATATTTTATCTATTACGACCTCTACTACTCGAAGAACTAGAACTACTACGAGAAGAGCTACTTCTTGAACTTGAACCTGAGGATCTAGAGCTTGAACTACTAGATCTAGGTGTCGATCTACTTGCTGAACTTGAACTTGAGCGCGAACTGCTCGAAGCCGACCTACTTGCCGAACTTGAACTTGAGCGCGAACTGCTCGAAGCCGACCTACTTGCCGAACTTGAGCTTGAACGCGAACTGCTCGAAGCTGATCTACTTGCTGAACTTGAACCTGACCGCGAAGAACTACTCGAACTCGACCTACTATTCGCTGAATTTGAACGCGAACTACCTGAAGCCGACCTGTTTGCTGAACTTGATCGTGAATCCCTAGATCCTCCAGAAGCTGCCTCGCTTTTCGACCTAGCTTTCGCAGCTTGTGCACTGCCAGCTTTTTCAGCTCTTTTATTATCAATGGCTGCACCCGTTTGCCGTCGATTTGAGGTAGCAGCATTACGCCCACCGCCTCCTCGTCCTGCTTGCGTGGCAGCTACAGCCGCACCTGCTCCCACACTTGTGCGACGTCTTTGATTTTGATTTTGATGTTGATTTCGATTAGAATCACGAGGATCATCAAGGCGACGCTCCGATACTAATATCCCTCTTTCTTGACGAATCAAAGTATCATTCGAAATCAAATTACTCATATTGCGGGTTGTTTCTCGCACATAATCATGACTGGCATTCGCATTACGGTATCTTCCATTAATAATGGCAAAGAAAACAACACCTAAAATACCTCCGATAAAAATTCCAAGAACTTCAAGAGCCATAAACATTAGCAATCCCAAAACAACCGCGATGATTACTGAAGCAATGAGTAACATCGGTACATCAAGGGGCACACTTCCCATCGTTTTCTGCGTGCGCCCATTAACCGCAACATAATGAACTTTATCTTTACCACCTGATTTTTCTTGCTGATAACTATAAATCCAAACCGGCAAATAAGCAGAACGCCACTGCTTCCCTTTAAACTCCATACTCTTGCTTAACCACTCAACACCCTGACTTTTGGCAGTCATAGTTTCCGACATCACAACATCAGTCGCAATATCATTCGCTTTCTCTTGAACTAACCCCGTTAATTCTTCCACATTTACATCTCGCTTCTGTGACGAGAATCTAGTTAAATAATTTGCATCCCAAGTGACACTATTTTCGGTATCAAAAGGATTAATCGCATTGACAATATTATTCGTTCTCTGAGAACTTTTATACTTCAACTTCTCAGAACTCGCCTCAACAGTTAAATCTTCAATGGTTAAATCAAAATCACGAATAATACGATATGTGTCAACATCCTCAAATGTACGTTCAATATTACCGTGGACTTCTTTGTAAGTATTAACTACGTGTTCGGCTTCACCATCAAAGCCAGCCTGGGAATTAACGTCAATCACCATATAAGGCAAATACACGCCCATCACATTTTCAGTAGTAAAATCAGCTTTGAATGTTTTAGAAGCAAATACTTTTCTACCACCAACAAACTTCTCAATAGCAGCTACCGCATCATCACGCTTTACAGAAAATGGTAACACTTTATCTGGAACAGCACCATTTGGAATTTGTTGATTAACAGACAATGTATTACGACACCAATGACACCTTGCTTGCTGTGCTTCTGATGTATCAATAACCACTTCTGAGGCACAACTACTACATTTAAATGTCAGCTGATCACTCTCATCCGCAATAATATCACTTGCACCCGAGCCAATTACTTGACCTTCAAGTTGACTAATATTATTAACAAACTTTTCCGCTTTTGTTGCCTGCTGCTCATGGCGACAGAAATGACACCGTAAATTGCCCGTATCCGGGTTAACTGATATCTCCGTTGATCCACACTTCTCGCATTTGTTCTGACCATCATCTAAATCAGAACTCGTATCTATGACGCCAGAGTCAGATGACTCAAAATCATCTAACTCATAACCCCTATCATTATTCATTATTACATCACCTGCTTGTTTAAATTCCTAAAACCTTGTTTTTGGCTGCATCAAAATCTTCTTGTGAAATAATGCCTTGATCAAGAAGTCCTTTTAATGATGCTAATTTAGCAAACTTATCCTCTTCTGGCGCCATAGCAGCAGGTTGCTCTGCTTGAGGCGGCTGATTCTGTTGTTGCTGTCCAGCATTTGGATCATGAGTTGGTTGTTGGTGCATCTGTTGCTGCCCAAGCGGCTGTCCCGTATTAGGATCAAATGCTGGCTGTTGCTGCTGGATTGGTTGTCCCGTATTAGGGTCAAATGCTGGCTGTTGCTGCTGGATTGGTTGTCCTGTCATTGGATCAAACATTGGCTGTTGCTGCTGGATTGGTTGCCCTGTCATTGGATCGAACATTGGTTGTTGCCCTTGCTGCTGTCCAACAAAAGATTGTTGATTCATTGGTTGTTGCATCCCTTGCATCATTGGAGCTGCAGCATTCATACCCATTCCCATGAAGGCCATTCCCATTCCACCACCAGCTGGATTCGAACCAGCAGCTTCAAGTCCACGTGCAACAGATTGTTGCATCATTGAATTACCACGAGCGCCCATCATTGCGTCCGCACGACGAACATCACTTAATAGCGCTTTCGTATCTTCATCATATTCGATTGCCTTAATCGCAACTTTTTCGATTGTTATACCACGATCACTTTGCCAACGGAAACCATCTTCTACAGCTTGAGCTAAAGATTGTCCAAATCCAATAGAATCCCCTTGAATTCTGGAAATACGATTTCCTTTATCTGGATCATTAGTATAGTTAGAAAATGCTGCTGCTAAACTACCAACAACTTCACTAAATAATTGCGATCCAGCATCGTTATTGATGTCAGCAAAATCAAATACTGGTGCACTTGGCATTAAATATTTAGCAGGGACAAATTGCTTCACAAATAAAATCGGGTCAATGATTCGAAGTGTATATGTTCCTCTTGTAACTGCCCCTACTTGCGTTCCTAAAAACGCATCATCCCAATAAATCTCTGATTGTGTGCCAAAGCGATTATTAGGAATTTCTCTTAAATTAACATAAAAAGCAATTTGCTGCGATCCGGGAATTCCACCAAATTTGAATCGTTCCCATGACGTCTTAACAGTTGCTGATAAAATACCATCTCCAGCAAAAATAGATTGAGAATTCTGTTGATCTGAGGTAAATGTATAACCACCTGGCTCAGCAATTAAACCTGTAATTGCACCATTTTCCATTGTAAGCAGGGCTGTCCCCTCTGGAACAACAAATTGACTTCCATTTGTAATCACATTTTTTGATCCTTTTCTATTTGCTCCACGACCAGCATTCTGCCCTTGCTTTACTGCTTCAAAAATTGCAACTGTACCTGCAACACCTGTTCTTGGAGCAAAAAAATCTTTCCATTGATCAGCAAGTGTTCCGCCAATAGCACCTCCTGCAGCTCCAGCAATACCACCAACAAAATTTCTAATAAATCCCATAATAAAATCCTCCTAAAATATATTTTAAAAACCATAACGCACATTTTACTATAATGCACATTATATCATAAGTAAATAAAAATGCACAGACATTTTTATACATTTTCGCAAAATTATACTGCTTAATCACAAAACTCTACTATTGAATAATTTCCCCTGGCCAACTCATTATTCCACCAATATCATAGACATTAGTATACCCCAAGTCCGCCAACTCTTGTGATGCCGTCTGACTTCTATTCCCCGATCTGCAGATAACTAAAATCATAGCATCTCGATTCGTTAAAATATCTTCAGCACGATCCGCTATTTCATCTACTGGCAACAAAATAGAGCCTTCTATATGCCCTTCCAAAAATTCGGCCTCAGAGCGGACATCCAAGACGATAACATCAGCTTCACTAGTTATCAGCTCATAGGCATCAGCCGTTGACATAAAACTAAATTCAGCATCCTCCGATGAGCATCCTATCAAGGCAATTGCTGCAAAAAATAAAATAAATAATTTCATCTACATCCTCCTTAATTACAACACTTTCTCAAAGCACAGCCTTTCACCTTCACTACCAAGTATAACCATTCCACAATATTCAAAACCATATTTTTTAACAAATTTCTGCATAATAACATTATCCTCATGAGTATCAATTTTAATACTACGAACACCACGCTGAAGGCACATTTCCTCAGTTTGTCTCAAAATTTCTAGTGCAGCACCCTTACCACGCACACCATCACTAACTGCTAAACGATGAATAACAAGAAAATCATCATTCGTTATCCACTTACCATCATAAATATTGTTATACCACGGCTCACCACCAAAAGAAGCAGCAACCGTACCAACTACCTTCCCATCATATTCTAACACATACCCAATTCCATCAGCAATATCTTCCTTGATAATTTCTTCATTGGGATAACCATTCTGCCATTGGTCGACCCCACTTGACTTCAAGTATGCTCTGCCTTGCTCAATAACTTCCATAACTTGATTAATATCTTCAGCTAACATTTTTCTGAACTCTGTCATAAAATTCCCTCCCATCATCATTTTCATTCACAATTTGAAGATTATTACCATTCTATCACATTCTAGTGAAATTGGGAAGTCTGCAAATCCAACCACTCACATTCTATCAAAAATAAAATCTCTACTTTATTGTTGTTTACACAATATTAAGTAGAGATTTTTGTCTTATTAATCACAAGATCCACCTATTAGTTCTATGCCTGCTCTAAAGGCGTCTATTTCAGCACTCATCCCTATTGATGATGGCGTTTCCGTTTCAGAAACAACAATATAATTGCCTTCGACTACACCGCCTTCAGCTTCTACAATATCTGCTATTTCATCTTCAAATAGACCGCTAATATCAATTCTTATTTCTGTAGTAATAGCTGTTATTACCCCATCCTCAGATTCTGCTATAAAAGTCATTTCTTCTCCAAGCATCCTGATTGTACAAACTGTTTCGTCTGAGCTACCACATGCTGATAACACCAATACTACTACTAATACACTTAAACCTAATAGTTTTTTCATTATAATATTCCTCACTTTAAATAAATACTTTTATTAATTTTACATTATTCGACATAAAAATGCAACTATTTGCAAACATTTTCTTAAAATGGAAAACATTTTCTCTACATTTATCCCTTATCTTTTTGCGTAGACACAGTCTTCTTAAATAAAATTACTAACCCTACTCCAAGAAATCCAAAAGCAGCGGATATAACAAAATAGCCATTGTGACCCCACTCGCTACTAAAAATATTGTGGGATAGGGTATTGATCATCGGAGAAAAAATATCAGGCAGGTAACCGATTAATGATATCAGACCAATGGCAAGTCCCATTAACTGGTTACTAACTTTGCAGTCACCTAAAATAGACCAATATGTGCCTCTGATAGCCCAGAGGAAGGTAATACAGATAAGAATGATGAAAAGAGCCAGATTTGTAGGAATATTTGCTGGCAAAAAGGCGATCACTATTAACAAGATGGAACCAATCGTCAGCGTCCCTATTACCACATTAGCTTTGCCGAGTTTATCAGCTAAGAAGCCACCCAGTATCCCACCGACTGGACGCATCCATTGTGCGATAACCATTATTGTAGCAGCTGTTACAGCAGTTACTCCTAAATTATTCTGCATGAAGCTGCTCATAGTTCGAAAAGTCCAAAAGACAAAATAACCCATAAATATAATACCACCTACTAGATAGATAAGCCTGTTTGAACATAACTCTTTTATACCCGCTAAAGCAGTGTCATTCCCCTTCTCCATTTTAGCAGTCTTATCGTCTTTGATAAAAATGGCTATAAGAATAGATACAGCTAAAAGGAAGAAAGAATACATGTAAATAACCCCTACCAATGCGTCTCTCGAACTTTCAACGCTTTGCGATTCATCCATAATCCTGCTGAAAATAAACAAGGCAATCATCGCCAACACCGCTTCAACAACCCCACGACCACCATCCCACATTCCGAAAAACCGCCCTTCTTCCCCTGAACGAGATAGAAGCTTAACTAATTTCAAATGCGCACTCCAGAAGGTAAAAATTGAGAAAAATCCCCAAATAATGTAAATGATGATCACATTCGAGTAAGACGGAATCCTCGCAAACCATAATCCTGTTGCGCCGGTCATAAATAAAGAAATTGTTAGTAACCACTTGGCAGAAAATCGATCACTCAAATATCCGCTTGGAAAATATCCAATAACAGTAACAATGCCCATCACAGAAAATATCGTGTTCAGCTGAGACAATTCCATATTAAATACTTCCAAAATCGTCACTTCATACCCATGACGCAAATAGATGATCGGAAATATACTCCCCGCTGCAATAACAACTAATATTAATTGAAAATATCTAGCAAACTTACCATTACCTTGACTTACATTAGAATTCATAAATATGATCCTCCTCATTTGTGCCGCCGTCTTATTACTCGACAACGGCATGTCATATTATATGGGCAAAAAAACCTGAAGGTGTTGAAAAAAGTGGGAAAAGTTTGATACACACGCTTCCAATGGTAGTCAAAATTATCGAATAATGAAATATATTATCGAATTAGTTTTGTTGTTGTAAAATTAGCTCAGCAAATACTGCAAAAATAGAGAAATAGGGGTTTTTTAGTTATGTTTGCGCTTCCACAGTTTACTACTCCAGGAAAATCCTCGATAGTGAGGGGCTCGATTGGTTGTACAATCAGTTCTAGCAATGTAGAATCCCTCAA
>Ga0123355_10006985_pt1 | contig 16822 bp, 14 predicted proteins | sample TergutEmb28metaG_3_FD_89872 | JGI IMG/M metagenome (GOLD analysis project Ga0123355, IMG submission 89872) | Embiratermes neotenicus P1 segment gut microbial communities from Petit-Saut dam, French Guiana - Emb289 P1 | ecosystem: Host-associated > Arthropoda: Insects > Digestive system > Gut ...
GATCTCTTATCGTGCCACCGTGTATGTTTACCCTGCCACGATGTTGGATATTTATGCCGCCACCCCTGGGTGCGCGGTTATTAAATATTTCGCCAGCGTAAATATTAACAGTGGGCAGGTAACCTGCGGCATTAACACCCGACTGCCTGTTTACATGTATCCCGCCGCCGCCGCTGTTAGATATATTGCCGTATATTTGCGGGTTATTGCCGCGCATGTAAAAGTTGGAGTCGCGGGTCGTGATGTTGGCATCCGCTCCGCGGTTATCTACACGTACATACACACCGCCTCCATGGCCTACTTGCCTGTCAATAGCAGGGGCATTGGGTAATACTAAGCCGCTAAAATCGTGACCGGCCTCGTTGTTACGGATAGTACCGCCTGTCATTTCAAAAACACCGCTGGCCAAGGCAACACCGCCGCCGTTGGTTCCGGCATGATTATCTTCTATTACGCCACCTGTCATTGTTATAAAGGCGCGCCCCACTACCGTGCTGGAGTTGCCCGCATATATCCCGCCGCCCATGCCGCGGATTGAGTCATTATTGAAGATTCTGCCGCCATGCATGTTGAATGAGCCGTAATTGGATATATGCATACCGCCACCGCCGGTAGACGCAATGCTACGGTTGCTGTGGATGGTACCGGCATGCATTGTAAATGCCGCACCTCTTGTTACATGCACGCCACCGCCAGTATCTGCATCATTGCTGTGTATACTTGGGGTACATGTGCATGTAGTCGTGCCACAGCCCATGTAAAACCTTGCAGTGGGCTGCGGTGGCAACCCTAATACAAGCTCATCACCTGAAACCATTACGCCTCCGCCCCATGCCGCTTGATCGCCCCAAATTGGAGACGCTGGTGGAGTTTGAGGGGTAAAGGAGGGGAATTGACGATAGCCGCCCCTATTATTGCGTATTGTCGCGTTTCCGGTCATGCGGAAGTATCCGCCTGCCCCTCTTACGCTAACACCTGCGCCATGGCCTGCGCCATGGTTGGCAATCTTGGATACATTGTTGAATATTTCTCCGCCGGTCATATAAAATCTTCCGCGTGTAAATACGGCACCGCCTTGTGCACTGCGGCTGTTGCGTATGTGTGTATTTGTATGCATCCTAAGAATGCCGCCCTCACTTACACCCACGCCGCCGCGGCGGTTAAAATTGTCACCAAAAAAGTCAAGAGGAACGTTTCCGTCCAATGTAAGGAAGCCCGCTGTGCCGTTGATACAACCAAGTGTAAGTGTACCGCCTGTATCTACAACAAAGTGGCGGCCGGGACTATTGTGTGGGTTAGCCCATGGCGGGATAGATGCTACGTTGTTAGCACCAATAGTGGCCATGCGCAGTATAATATCCGCGCCCGGTGCCGCCTGTATTGTAATATCACGGGGGATGTGAATCCTATGCGTGGCATTTGTATAGCCGCCGTGACTTGTGGTGGAGCCTGCCATAAAGTAGCCGGTGGGGTGTAGTGGTAGGGATGTAATTGTTCTACCAGCCTCCTGTGCAAAAAGGGGATTGTCAGGGTGCATTGGGTCTCTTATAACCAAGTGCAGGGTATTGCCAACCCTGGTATCTGCGGCATAGCTTGAGTTGCCTGTTGGGTGTATTACAATGATATCTGGGCGCGGTGTTGTCTCTACGACATTGATTGCGTTGTTTAGGCGTACCCAGTCCGGGTCGCCGCTGAACCTTGCTTCAATATACATGGGTTCGGTTATTGTCAAGTTTGTAATTTCATTGCGTGTTGCAGATGTCCAATTGTTTGGGTCTGCTTTTGGCGCGTAAAACCAGCCTATGAAGTCTATGCCCGGTTGCGCATTGTCGTTTGGTGTGGGTAATGCATTAGTGGTTGGTGTGGAGGTTACGGTGTGGTCTTCGCGTACCCATCTTGTTGTGGTGCCTGCGTTTGCATCTATTGCTGTGCCTTCTTGTATTGTGATTGTTACTTGGTGGTAGTAGTCAATTCTGGGCATCACAATATCGGCAATGGGAACCCAATTATGGGCGTAAACAGACGGCACTGGGTTTTGTATTGATGTTTGCGCGGTATTTGCTACTGGCAGCAGGGATGGCGCGCCTGTTCCGCGGTTTGAATGCAGAAACTCGTTTGTTGTTATAGCTGGGGTTCTGGCGGTCATGGTTAATGTTGTGCGGTTATTCAAATACCAGCTTAGTCGGGTTTGTGTAGGTGCAGGGGTAGGGCTTATCGAGTCTGGTACTGGGCGATAAGTTATGTCATATATTGTTTGCGTTACCGAAACAACCGCGGCCTGTGCCGCTGCACCGCCACCGGTATGAACAAGGCCGTTTGCCGTTAGGCCGGGAGACCCGACAACAACCAAAGTACCAAACGGTAATAGCATCGGTGGGCTTGGCGTAAGGAACGCACCGGCACCGGTGCCTCTGGGCCGTGTCATTTGAATAAGTGACGCGGTCATGGTGCTATCATCAGCGGCTGTACCGAATATATCGTATTCTATTGCGCGTAAGTATGACCATGTCCTGCCATTTACATCATAGTTATTGAATATATGGTTGCGTCCGGTAATTACCGTAGCATTAAGAGGGTCTACTCCCAGCCATGTAAAGCTACCGGCATGTGGAATATTGTTCCGATTCCGATGCCCGAAGTTCTCGTCTACGCGCATGCCATTTGTGGCGATATTGCCGCTAAACACAACGCTTGGGCCAAGTACCAATCTTGTTGACTCTATTTCTGGTGGTAGGTTGTTTGCAGGGGAGGTAGTGCCGTTTATATGCATGAATATAGCACCGCCGTTACCGGCTCTGTTATTTATAAAGGAGCCATCTAAAATGGTAACGCTCCTACCAGCGTCTAAAGTTTCCGCGACATGGATTGCGCCGCCATTCCCCGATGCTGAGTTGCCTTCAAATACGACACCATTCGCTAAAACGCCTTGGTTAGAGCCCAGCAAAGATATTCCGCCGCCGTCACCGCCATTGGCGCGGTTATTTGTAACGCGGCTACCGGCCGCAAGATTTACTACTGCAGTTGACGTAGACCAAAGCCTAATACCGCCACCGTGTGTGCCTGCTGTGTTGCCATGTATAGACAAAATACCTTCGAACACGAAATTGGACCCGTTGTTGCCTTGAACACCCCCGCCTGCGGCACCTGAGGTATTGTACTCAATGGCCCCGCCTTCCATGCGAAATACTCCGGTGCCGGAAGTGTCGCTTCCATCTCCTCCGGCGGCAATCTGTACGCCGCCGCCTACACCTGTGGAAGCTGTGGCACTGTTGCGATATATCGTTCCGCCGTACATGGTTACAACACCATTATCGGTACGGCGTATATGAATACCGCCGCCGCCACCCATGCCTGTTGTTGTAGCACGGTTAAAGCTGATTGTAGCACCATGATAAATATATGCCCGTGCGCCAGCTACAGTTATGCCTCCACCTCTGGGAGCTTCGTTGTCGGTTATAAGTGCGCCGTCTTCTACATAAAGGCGTGTGCCACTTGAAAGATGAACGCCGCCGCCGCCTTGGGCAGCACCAGTTGCGTTGTTACTGCTGATTGTGCCGCGGATTGTTGCGGTTGCAGTTCCCGATAGTGCTATGCCGCCGCCATAACCGGAGGTTGTGTTATTTGTTATGATACTACCGCCATACGTGCGTATGGCTGCTGCGCCTGTCGCGAGTATACCGGCACCGCCGTTACCACCGGTAGAAGTGTTGCCTTGAATTCTAGCACCGGAGTTAAGTGTTACGCTTGTGCCCGTTATGCCCGGTGCGTAGACACCCACGCCCTCTATTCCACGGCCATTGCTTATTGTACTACCGTTATGCATATGCAGTTGAGAAGTACCTAAAAGATGCACGCCGCCGCTATAGCCGTTACCGGTTGCGGTTCTTGTAAGAGTAACATTCCACAAGTGTAACTGACGGGCACCTTCTACGCGAATATGCCGCCCGTTGGCACTATTTGTGCGCCTGGCCGCTACGGTTCCTCCTCCAGTGCCAGCGTTGGTGGATCTGTTAATAGAAAAAGCGTCACTAACTAAGGCGGTTTCACTAAATATGTGTACCTGCCTATCGGTAGCACCTGTTGTGATGTTAAGCCTGTCGCCGCTTAAATCGATATTGTTCATTAACTGGATAGCTACAATAGGTTCATTGACGGCAATAGCGTTCCTTAGCTCGGTCAGTGTCGTAACAGGTATAACCCATGCCGCGCCCGGTATATTTACACCCGGAGGCCCGTTAAGGGGCATTATACCCACGGGTGCGCCAAAGCTTACAATTGTGTATGTTGCATACTCGGTTATTATTTGGGTATCGTCTAGTAAGTTTTCATCAAATGCTCTAATACCAATTTCAGCATAATCATAGGCTTCGTAATCGTTTGTATATGAATAATATTGCTCATTAGCTTCTTCGTGATTATGGTAGGGTACATTCCTCTCTAGCACTTCGTGGCTAACTTCATGGGTCCAGTTATAGGGCATGGTTACTTTAATATCTTCTGGGTTTAGTTCCTGCGGGATACGGACATGTACATCGCCATTTTCATCAACCATAAAGCTGAATAGGCCGTTTTCCGGGCGCGGATATAGGCTTACACGGCCACGGCTGTCCACACTAAGGTAAACAGGCGCATTATCCCGCCCAACACTTACAACTTCGCCAGGTTCATAGTACACAGGCACTTGCGGCGTATAATACCCAGGTGCCTCCCCAGGCTGGCCATAACCGCCATCGTGGGGATGTTCCTCCTCTTCACCCGCTACCCAATACTCTTCACCTGGAACGTGGCTTGGGTAATCGTATGTTGGGTAGTAGTAATGCGGCCCATAGTCATATCCCTCATGGCTGTGGGCCTGGGGATGGTAAGTATCATCGTAGCTATACCCTTCTATGTATGCATGCGATGGCCCATCATCTACTATTTCACCGGCACCGTAGTCCAGTGCGAATACGGCAATACCGGCCACTATAAATAGGCCCAGAAACACTAACAGTGCCCGCGTTAGGCCGGTGCTCTTTCTCTTTTTCTTAACAGGCTTAAAGCTTGGCTTGGTGGTGTTCCTAATGTTGTTATTCATGTTCATTCTCCTTTGCGCTTCGATATGTTAAAGCTCGCTTTTGTCGGTATCATCAAAACCGGACAGCCCCTTTTAATACGGGGCTTACACCTTCTTATCTTGCAGGTTTTTGATTATATTCTTATCACGCTTTTTAAGCAGTTTGTTGATTGTATTGGTCTCGCCTTTTATGTGCGCGATGTTTAAAAACACCGCTACTAGCTGTATTGCCGCCGCCATTGCCACTAATATAATTACAGGGGTAGCGCCAAACCAGTCGAAGGCTATACCAAAAATTATTAGCACTGCACTTGTATATGCCATATCCAGCAGTACCTCCAGTGCCAGGTATTTGCTTTCGAACTTTCTGGTTAGCATCAGCCCCAAATGGACTACTATGTTGGCCGCAAAAATCAGCAGTACCGTACGGGTAAAATAAAGCTCAAACCCTAATGCACTTACCAGCGCGGCCAGCACTATTACCGCAAGCCCGGTTGTGGCCATTATATTTGTGATTATATTCTTCATATTTATATACTCCCTCCCAGTAGTGCTTTTCTTATGTTCTCTAGGTATTTGCGCGTTATGTGGATACGCTCGCCATTTTTGAGTGTTGCCTCCATACGGCTATTTAGTAGCGGGGTTATGGAATCTAACATGTTTATGTTAAGCACACACGACTTGCTTATTTGCACAAACCCTAGGTTGGCGTAGTCTTCTACTACCTGGTATAGGCGTAGGTCGGTCTTGTATACGTCTTGTTCGCAGTAGGCAAAAATGACTCTTTCTACGCTTTCGAAGTAAAAAACATCTGATACGTTGATAAATTTGTCTCGTCCTTCTTCATCGTTACATCTTATGCGGGTATTAGCGGATTGCAACATCGCCGCTATGCGCTCTACCTCCTTGCTCATTACTGGGTAGCGGATGATAATTTCTGTTTCTTCGATTGACGTGTTGTGTTCCAACCGGATTATCACCGCATCACCTTCTTTTATGGTATGTAATTATAAACTGACTGAATTATAAGACTGTAATAGTCGAGAATCAATACCGTAGCTACTAAGGTACAAATATAGAATACTAAGATGCAAATGGCTTTATATGGATGGTTGCCGTATGCGTAAAATGTGTTGAATTTGCGTTGCGTTAAGTGGCAACTTTGCGGGTTTGTCTATTCATTAATAGTTAGTTTGTGCTATAATCCTAAAGGAAATACAAGTAAATAATTTTTTTAGGAGGAAATGTATGAAAAAAATGCTTAAACTGTTTTTATTTGCGGCACTTGTTGCCGTAATGGCAATGGGTGTAACCGCATGCTCAAGCGACGATGACGATGGTGTTATCGAGCTAACCATGGCATGGTGGGGTTCCCAACACCGCCACGACATTACCGAGGAAGTAATCCAACTATTTAACTACCAGAACCCGCACATAAGGGTAACAGGCGAATTTTATGACGGTGCAGGCTACTGGACAGCAATGGGTACCCGTACCGCCGCAAACGATGTATGGGATTTATTCCAGCTAGGCAGTAACTATCCAGAGTTTATAGACCACATAATGCCGCTTAACAGCTTCATATCAGACGGCACAATAGATATCTCCCGCACCACCCAAGACTTTATAGACATCACCACCACCCACAACGGCGACATTGTGGGAATATCAAACGGCGTAAACGCATGGGGCCTAGCATACGACCCTGCAATGTTTGATGCCGCCGGTGTACCACGCCCGGTACCGGGCTGGACATGGGCAGATTTTGAACACGCCGCAATCACCATAGCCAACACATTGGGCCACTGGGGTATGGGCAACTTCACAAACGATGCCATAACCATGACCCAATTCATGTCTCAAATGGACGTGGATTTCTGGCACACAGACCCAACCCAGTTAGGCTTTGACGACTACACGGTAATGATTCCATACTTCACCATGCGCCAAAACCTAGTAATGGCCGGCGCAATGCCTGACCCAGGCGAAGCCATGGGCATAACAGACATAGAAGGCGACCCGCTGGTATTTGGTAACTCCGCAATGGCATACTTGGCCAGCAACCAGTTTATAGCACTAGCCAACGCTGCAAGGGCCTACGATGACACCCGCCAGCTATCCATGACCGTGCTACCAACCCACCCAGGCGGCCAAATAGCTTCCGACATCGTATCATCACAAATGTTCTCTATAGCACAAAACAGCGCACACCCCGAAGCCGCGGCTGAGTTCCTAAACTTCTGGGTAAACAACGTAGAAGCCAACGTAATATTACAAGGCGAGCGCGGCATTCCAATAATGGAACACGTGCGCGCAGAACTGCGCCCAATGGCAACAGACATAATAGCCACTACCTACGAATTCATTGACATGCTAGGCGACCTAGGCGGCGAAACCGCAAACGTGCTAGGCAACCCCCGCCAAGCAGAAGTAGAAGACTTCTTAAACGATAGCATAGTAGAGCGTCTGGTACTGGGCATGATAACCCCAGAAGAAGCCGCCCGCGAAACATTCGAGTTCGCGCTACAAGTGGTATCCTTCAACTAATCTAATGTGGCACTGCCCCAAATAAAAACCCCAAAACCGCGCAACGCGCGGTTTTGATTTTATCTTACAAAGCAGGTGAAAAAATGAACAAAAAAGAACGGTTTGCGAGATTTATGAATAAGGACGTTGTCGTTGGTTATATATTTGCTATACCTTTTATTGTTGGCTTCCTTGGCCTTATGCTTGTGCCTATGTTTATGTCGCTTTATTATTCTTTTACTAACTTGACGCTTGGGCGCATTGCGCATAGTTGGGTTGGGTTTGCTAATTATCAGCGCATGTGGAATGATGCCAGGTTTTGGAACTCTATCCGGGTTACGTTTCGGTTTGTATTTATGAGCGTGCCTGTGCGTATGGTTTTTGGGCTTTTGATTGCCTATGTACTTACCAGGAAATATAAGGGTGTGCATGGTTATCGCGCTACCTATTACCTGCCTACACTTATTGGCGGCTCTATTGCTGTTGCGCTGGTTTGGGGGCAGTTATTTCAGCGTGGCGGCGTTATTTATAATATCCTTGAAGGGGTGGGCATTGGTGGCGTGCACTGGTTTGGTAGCCCTACGCTGGCTATTGTACCGCTGATACTTATGAATGTATGGCAGTTTGGTGCGGCTATGATAATTTTTGCCGCCGGTATTAAGGATATCCCCGAAACCTATATCGAAGCGGCAGCTATTGATGGCGCGAATAAGATACAGATATTTTTTAGGATTATTTTGCCTTGCCTTACGCCGATTATTCTATATAACCTTGTTATGCAAACTATTGCGGCGTTTATGACCTTTACGCAAGCGTTTATTATTACCGGCGGCGGCCCGGCAGAGGGTACTAACTTTATTGCGCTTTATATCTATAACCATGCCTTCCAGTGGCGTAATATGGGCTATGCTTCTGCTATGAGCTGGGTGCTTCTGATTATTGTAGCGGTTGTTACCGGCTTTATTCTTAAAACGTCTAGGCGTTGGGCGTTCTATACAAATGAATAGGAGGGTGATTATATGACTAAGATTAGCAACCAACGGGCAGTTAACAAACAAAGGTTTAATGTTGTAATATATCACCTTCTGGTAGCGGTGTTTGGGTTTATTATGGTTTACCCGGTGCTTTGGATGGTTTCCGGGTCGCTTAAAACCAATATCGAAATTGCTTCGGGAGCACTAACGCTTATACCGCGCTATTGGCGGTGGGAGAATTTTAGTAACGGCTGGCGCGGGTTTGCCGGGGTTAGCTTTGGTACTTTCTTTCGGAACTCGGCTATTATCTCTGTTATTTCTACTATTGGTATAACGCTAAGTTCTTCGCTGGTGGCGTATTCATTTGCGCGTATGCGGTTTAGAGGCCGGGTGCTACTTTTTACTATTATGCTATCTACTATGATGATACCCGGTCAAGTTATTATGATACCTCAGTTTTTGATATTCCATAGGCTGGGGCTGGTTAATACGTTTATTCCGCTTACTGTACCTTCGTTTTTTGGCGGTGCTTTCTTTATCTTTCTTATGATGCAGTTTATGGTTAGCATCCCAAAAGAGCTTGACGAAGCCGCTATTTGTGACGGCTGTAATAAGTACACCGTGTTTTTTAGGATTGTATTCCCGCTACTTAAACCGGCACTTATTACTACTGCTATTATCCAGTTTTACTGGGCCTGGGATAATTTTATGGGCCCGCTTATTTACTTGAATAGCCCGCGGCTGTTTACTGTTTCTTTGGCACTGCGTATGTTTGCGGATACGGCTAGTATTACGGACTATGGCGCGATGTTTGCCATGTCTACGCTTAGCTTATTGCCGGTGTTTGTTATGTTTTTGATATTTAATAAGCATCTGGTTGAAGGTATTAATACATCTGGAATTAAAGGATAAAGGACGATGGATATGATGCGAAAAGATATTATTTGCAGGCATAACCCGGTTTTAACAGCCCTGTCCACAGACTCCCCATTGTCGGTAGGCAATGGGGAGTTTTGTTTTACGGCTGATATTACGGGCTTGCAAACGCTTTATGATGCTTACAACCGGGAGAATTTCCCGCTGTGTACAATGAGTAATTGGGGATGGCATACCACGCCTACCAATGACGGTAAGGTTTATGAATGGGAGGATTTAGAGCTTACGGAATATGAACACGCCGGGCGCAAGGTTTATTACCCTGTAGTGGCTAAGCCGGGTAACGAGGAGGTTTATCACTGGCTTAGGCATAACCCTCATAAGTTTAACCTTTGTAGAGTTAGCTTGTGCCGGGCCAATGGCGAGGAGATTAGGCCGGAGGATATAGCGGAATCCAGGCAGGAGCTAGACCTGTATGAAGGGGTCTTGCATAGCCGCTTTGTGCTGGACGGCGAATATGTGGCGGTTACTACCGTATGCGACCCTAATAGCGATGCTATTGCGTTTAAAATTGAGGGCTCTCATGCGGGCCTGGGGGTTCGGGTTTCGTTCCCGTATGGGGATCATGATACTGACGGGTCGTGTTGGGATAGTGCGGATAGGCATGTAACGGAATGGACTGTAAGCGAGCAAGGTAACTTGATAGCGTATAGGCTTATGGATGATGTGAAATACTACGTGAGTTGTGACTTTAGCGATAGCACTGTTAAGGCTGATGGCCATACATGCCAGTTTGTAAGTAAAGGCACGGATATTTGTGGTGTGTTGCGTTTTTCGCCACAGATTGGCAAGGATTGTGTCGCGGATTTTGATGCCGTACTTGAAAATTCCCGCCTGGCTTGGGCAGAGTATTGGAATACTGTGCGTATAATGGATTTTAGAAAGACACCAGACCCACGCGCCATGGAGATAGAGCGGCGCATGGTGCTTTCGCTATACCTGTTTAAGATACAGTCTATGGGCAGTTTGCCTTCGGCGGAGACGGGGCTTACGGTTAACTCGTGGTATGGGCGGTTCCATTCGGAGATGTATCTTTGGCATTCGGCATTTTTGCCGCTATGGGGCTTGGGCGAGAAGCTTCTGCCAAGCCTTATGTGGCATTACAGTATCGCCGCCCATGGGAGGGAACTGGCCAAGCTTAACGGATACGCTGGCATACGCTGGCCAAAACAGACAGCCAACACCGGGCGGGATGCCCCATCAATAATTGCGCCACTGCTTGTATGGCAACAACCCCATATTATTTACATGCTGGAGTTGCTATACCAAAACACATATAAAACACAAGATTTCCTTAAACAACACTGGTGGATGGTACAGGAATTAGCGGAGTTTATGGCAAGTTTCCTATACAAAAATGATACCGGCCAATACGAAATGCTACCACCGATAATCCCAGCCCAAGAAGTGTTTGACCCGACTACGGTAAAAAGCCCGATATTTGAGATGGAGTACTTCCGCTTCGGCCTGGGGCTTGCCTGCCAATGGGGTAACAGGCTTGGCGAATGCACGCAAAAATGGCAGGAAATTGCAGACAATATAGCCCCGCCGGTAGTAAAAGACGGCCTATATCTAGCCCATGCCCTGTGCCCGGATACCTATACAAAATACAACCGTGACCACCCAATGATGACCGGCATTTACGGGTTATTTAAAAGCCCCATGGTGCAGCCAAATATAATGAAAGCCACACTAGATAAAGTACTGGAATGCTGGGAGCAAGAAACAATGTGGGGCTGGGATTACGCAATGATGGCCATGTGCGCCATAAGCCTAGGCGATAGCGATTTGGCTGTAGAACTGCTACTATCCGACTCACCAAAAAACCAATATGTAGCCAGTGGCAACAACTACCAGCGCACCAGGACAGACTTGCCGCTGTACCTGCCGGGCAACGGCTCATTATTGCTGGCACTGCCAATGTTACTGGCCGCCCCTCCAAAGGGATGGGAGATACACGTGGTGAAATGAACGTAGCGTTTATTGCGCAAATATGAATAAAACATTGACGTAGGTTAAAATATAATATAATCTCCTTCGAAATAAACCGATGAGACGGAAGTAAAGACCTTAACGCGCCATACAGAGAGCCTGGATTTTGTGGAAATACCCACTTTTGCGGAAATATCCACAACAGCTGAGAGCCAAGCAGGAAACGCGGATAGTCAAATGGGCCGTTGAGGGCATGGTCAAAGGCATGTATATGCTTAGTATTCCATGACGTGAACGCATACGTGAGTTGCGAGGGGTATGTTAGTACCCTGCGAGGGCATGGGGCAACCCATGAATCAAGGTGGCACCGCGGATTATAATCATCCGTCCTTGGCAAATATTATTTATTTGTCGAGGAGGGATGTTTTTTTATGTTTTGAAGTTGGAAAAAAAGCCCCCTTCTTTAGAAGGGGGTGGCCCGAAGGGCCGGGGGTTGGCCTTTATCGCACCGCAACCTGCAACCCCCGCCGCCTGCGGCGGCACCCCCTTCTGAAGAAGGGGGCTTGGAGCCTGGCATGCAAGATTTAAGGTTCCGGGTAGAGTTCGGTTTTGATACTTTAGTCAAAGGCTTTAATTCGAGAGGAGAATGAAAATGAAAAGGTTTAGTTTATTGTTAATAGGTTGTTTATTCGCATTAGTCTTAGCCGCGTGTGGCTCCGGTTCCGACAGCGGTTATAGGTTTACCGTAGGCGTTATCCAAATGATGGACCATCCATCCCTTAACGAGATAAGAGAAGCGTTTCTAGCCGAAATGGAAGAGTTAGGCTTCACAGATGTAGATTTCGACGTACGCATAGGCCCGGGCGCGGACATGACCGCCCTAACCTCTATAGCGCAGGTGTTTGTAGGCAACGAAGTAGATTTGATAATGTCCATAACCACCCCCGCAACCCAAGCGGCGGCCAATGCAACATCCGATATCCCCATAGTATTCGGCGCGGTATCTGACCCTGTAGCCGCCGGGCTTGTAGCCGACCTTAACCACCCAGACCGCAATATCACCGGCACATCCGATAACTTGCCGGTAGAATCTGTATTCGAACTGGCCCGCCAGCTTGCGCCGGATGCGCGCACTTTTGGGTTTGTGTATAACCTGGGCGAGGATAATTCAGTGGCAATAATAAACCGTGTAAAGGCGTATTTTGCCGCAAGCGGGCTATATTATTACGAGGCACCGGTAACCGGCACAGCCGATGTACAGCAGGCCGCGCTTTCACTGGTAGGGCGGGTAGACGCGTTTTTTACACCAACAGATAACACCGTTGCGGCGGCTATGCCTGTTTTTGCACAGGTTGCTATTGATGCGGGTTTGCCCATTTTTACGGGTGCCGATTCCATGGTAGCGGACGGCGGGCTTGCAACTGTTGGGGTTAACTATACAATACTGGGAATAGAAACCGCCAGGATTGCCGCCGCTGTACTGGAAGGTGCTTCAATTGCCGATATCCCGGTGGTGGTAATGTCAGAATTCACACCCACGGTTAACCGCGAAACGGCCGAGGCTATCGGCGTTAACCTAGACGGGCTTACAGGTGTTAATTTTAGGTAAATACAATGTCTTTCGTAGGGGTGGCATACTGCCGCCCCTACGAATGCATAACATTCTTTTAATAACGATGGATAATAACTGGGGGTAAAAATGACTTTTGTAGCATTTTCCGGCGCAGTGCAGTTAGGGCTTATATTCTCACTTTTAGCACTGGGGATTTTTATAGTGTACCGGATACTTGGCGTGCCGGATTTAACAGTAGAAGGCAGTTTTGCGGCGGGCGCATCTGTAAGTGCAGTGCTAACCGTAGCAGGCAGGCCGTTTTTGGGGCTTATTGCGGCGGTTATGGTAGGGGTTTTGGCCGGTATGTGCACCGCTTTCTTGCAAACCAAGATGCGCGTACAGCCCATACTTGCCGGGATACTCACCATGATGGCATCGTTTTCTGTTAACCTATATATCATGGGTGGCAGGCCCAACATCCCGCTTTTGCGGGAGGATACTTTGTTTACAATACTGGCGGGGCGTTTCGATAGTATTCAGGCGGCGCGGTTTTTTCTGCCTGCTGTGGTTGTGCTTGTAACCGCCACGGCACTGGGTGTATTCTTCCACACACGGCTTGGCTTGGCAGTTCGTGCCACCGGAGATAACGAGGAAATGTGCCGGGCTTCTTCTATAAACACAACTTTTACGAAGTTTGTAGGGCTGGGCCTAGGCAATGCATTTGCGGCATTATGCGGCGGGCTGATAGCCCAATACCAAGGGTTTGCCGATATAAACATGGGCTTTGGTATGGTAGTTGTGGCCTTGGCTTCGCTTATAATTGGCGAGGCTATTCTTGGCCGAAGGTCTGTATTATGGAATATCGGCTCTGTTATTGTGGGCGCGGTCATTTACCGGATTATTTGGGCATGGGCATTCAGCTTTAGGATTGACCCGGCCAATCTTAGGGCGTTTTCGGCACTAATTGTAGCGATGGCCATATCATACCCGGCTATAAAAAACATGTGGGCGGTTCACCGGTTAAAGCGTAACGCCAGAAAACACAGGGGGTGACATCATGTTAAAACTAGAAAATATTTCAAAAACCTTCCATCCAAGCACCCCCAACGAGCGCGTTGCCCTAAGCAATGTAAGCCTGCACCTACCCAAGGGTGATTTTGTAACAGTAATAGGCGGAAACGGTGCCGGAAAATCCACACTAATGAACGCAATCTCTGGCGTATTCCTAGCCGACAGCGGGCAGATAACACTAGACGGGCAAGACATAACCTTCCTACCGGAATACAAGCGCGCACGCCACATAGGCCGCCTATTCCAAGACCCAATGAAAGGCACCGCCCCCAACATGACCATAGCAGAAAACCTAGCACTGGCATACAAGCAAGCCACAGGCAGTGGCTTTAGAATAGGAATAGGCAAAAAACTACAAGCCCACTTTCAAGAGCAACTGGCCTTACTAGAACTGGGGCTGGAGGACAGGCTAAAAACCAAACTTGGGCTACTTTCCGGCGGGCAAAGGCAGGCAGTGACACTGCTAATGGCCACAATATGCACGCCAAAGCTACTAATGCTGGACGAGCATACCGCAGCCCTAGACCCAACCACAGGTGAAAAAGTACTTCGCCTAACAAAGGAAATAATTGAGAAAGAAAAAATCACGACAATAATGGTAACGCATAACATTACATCGGCCCTGGAGCTTGGCAACCGCACAATAATGATGGACAATGGGAAAATAGCCCTAGACATAACAGGCGAAGCCCGCCGGGATATGACCGTAGATATGATAATGGCAAAGTTTAGGCTAAGTATGTAAGCCGGACTACGTTTGCAGACCGCTTTTGTCCACGATATCAAAACCGGGCGTAGCCCGCAAAAGCCCCCTTCTTTAGAAGGGGGTGCCGCCAAAGGCGGCGGGGGTTGCAGGTTGCGAAAGTCTACTCCAACAACCCCCGGCCCTCCGGGCCACCCCCTTCTAAAGAAGGGGGCCAAGTGCCCGGCCCTCCGGGCCACCCTCTTCTAAAGAAGGGGGCCAAGTACCCGGCCCTTTTTCGGCTTCACATGCCCCTTTAACACGCATAAAACTAAACCCCTACCTACGGGCATTAGGCCCAAGCGCCTGCTTATGAATCTCCTTGTTCTGGTTAGGGCTTTGCACCTTAGTACCATCAGATTCGCTAATCCAATCCTTAGCCGTTTCAAGCGTTCCGGTAAGCCCGGTACTTTCATTAGAACCCTTATTTTTCTTATTCTTTTTAGCCATCTTGTACCTCCTGGGTATATGATAAAGCTAGTGTTTGTGCCAGCGAGTAAATTTATTCACATGCAATATCAGACTTGAAAATTTATATTTAGAGAGGCAATTACAATGGATAGCAAAGTGTCAAAAGATGAATTGCCAACGGAAATAGATAGGAAACTTAGAGGTTACGACTTAATGCTTATAGAAACGCAGGGGCGTTACAACGGAGAAAGCATCATAAGTGAGTGCCTTGTCATTTCCAAAGAGTATATAAGCTATAGCGGAAACAGAGATAGCCTTTTGAATGTAGTTGATGCAATTATAACCGAGTATACGGAGTTTCACGAATGGAAATACCGTGATAAAATGCTTGGCTTGCTAAATTTATTTAAGGATAATTTGCAGACAGTATAATCGTTAGACCGTGTGAGTGATAAAGTAGTTATGGGTAAATGAAATTTATAATAGGTGAAGTGCTGAATGATAAGTAAAAAAGGAAAGCGAAAACTTGAATATGACGGTGAAATGTATTACTGGTATATCAAAAAATCTAATGCTGGATATCCAAAAATCCATATAAGTTCCGAGGATAAAAATTTACAACTCGTATGTGGATTTGATAAGGAGTTGCCAATTGGCTCTCCTTATATTAAAGAAATTTTGCAAAAACACTTTGCGGGGCATTAGTGCAGTATAATTGTTAGACCGTGTAGACGGCTCGGCAATCAATTGCAAGAGAAATTTATATTTGGGGGTGTAGATTGGTGAGTGATATAAGATTTGAAGTTAAAGATTATTATGACTTATTAAATCTACACAAGGCTTTACTCGAAGCGAAATTCCACAGGAATCCTGATAACGAACTTATCCCAGCAAGTCCAATTATCGCACGTCTGCATAATGAAATTGTTGACTTGTTAGCAAAGCATGACTTCGAGAAAAAAGGCAAACAGGATTGGACTTCTTGGCGGCAGATTAAAAATAGAAGCGACTATATGGAAAAGGCAATAGACAATGCTGTTTTTTATGATACCTGCAAAAGTGATAGTGAGTGGGATAAGTTGGGTTTTGAAGAAAAATCCGAACGAGCAAAGAATTTTCTTGCACCTTTCAATGTTACCGAAAATGAAATAGGCGCGTTCATTAATGAGGTCACAGAAAGGCTAAGACAGAGTAAGAAAAGTTGACACAGTACAAGCGTTAGACCGTGTAGGCGGTTCAGTAAGCAGTAGCAAGCGAAATTTATATTTTCGGGGGGATGAAGATGAAGCTCAGTAATTCATATGCTGAAAAACGTGCCGCACAATACATCCGACAGTATTGTGATAAAAGCTATTCTGTTGATAAACCTTTTGAAGATTGGGAAGTTGCGCTTTATTAGAAGTATAAGTATAACGCAGTACAAATGTTAGACCGTGTGGGTGATAAAGCAATCAGTAACAAGAGAACTTTATATTTTGAACACAGGAGAGCGTTTATGGAATTATCTAAAATTGAAACCGCTTTGATTGAAAAAGCATATAAGCTGATGTCCAATAATCACAACAAATATCGCCCAGAATCCGAAACAGCTATATCTGACTTTGAAAATAAATATGGCTCTA